>Ga0228536_1000657_pt1 | contig 54713 bp, 40 predicted proteins | sample SJ1Smetagenome_FD_168611 | JGI IMG/M metagenome (GOLD analysis project Ga0228536, IMG submission 168611) | Enriched culture of PCE-dechlorinating microbial communities from Ithaca, New York, USA - SJ1.S | ecosystem: Engineered > Modeled > Simulated communities (microbial... > Unclassified...
GCAAAGGACCGGCATTGTAAAAAAGGCGTGAAAAAACCCGGCAGCGAACAAATAAAGAGAAGAATCGTACGCGATAATGGCGGGCAGAGTTCGGGTGACTTTTGTACATCGGTTTTCAGAAGAGGAGTGCTGTAACAACCTCGATTCTTCCCGCCAGAATGCTCGCCGGGTTTTAGCCTTTTTTGCGCAGCCGTGATTTTTTGGTACTTTTTTATCAGGAAAAAAGTACGGAAAGAAACCTATGAAAAGGAGGACTGAATTCGGAATGCGGATTGCGGATTGTGGATTTAATTTCTAATTTTTAATTTCTAAAACACCTGTATACAATTTATATTCAGGACTTTGGATAAACTATCCCACATTTTCACCTGGCGAAGCCCGCTCCAACTACGTGAACGGAATTTTGCCAATGGCGTATCGCTCCAGCGAAGGCAAAGGACCGGCATTGTAAAAAAGGCGTGAAAAAACCCGGCAGCGAACAAATAAAGAGAAGAATCGTACGCGATAATGGCGGGCAGAGTTCGGGTGACTTTTGTACATCGGTTTTCAGAAGAGGAGAGCTGTAACAACCTCGATTCTTCCCGCCAGAATGCTCGCCGGGTTTTAGCCTTTTTTGCGCAGCCGTGATTTTTTGGTACTTTTTTATCAGGAAAAAAGTACGGAAAGAAACCTATGAAATGGAGTGCGGATTGTGGATTGCGGAATTAATTTTTAATTTTTAATTTCGAAAAACATCCGTATATAATTTATATTCAGGGCTTTGAATAAACAATCCCAAGTTTCCACCCTGCGAATTCCACTCCAACTACGTGAATGGAATTTTACCAATGGCGTATCGCTCTGGTTCGGATTTTGGATTTAAGGGCATTGTTGTGATGGGGAAGATAAGGTTGAGGTTGAGGGTAAGGTTGAGGTTAAGGTTGAGGTTAAGGTTGAGGTTTATGTAGAGGCAGGAGGTAGGAAGTAGGAAGTAGGAAGTAGAGTTTATGACATGAATATAGGAGGAGCTTGAAGGAAGTTAAATTAACGCTCTCAATTGCTCGCAGAAGACTCAAGAATGCTCGCAGAAGACTCAAGAATGCTCGCAGAAGACTCAAGAATGCTCGCAGAAGACTCAAGAATGCTTGCAGAAGACTCAAGAATGCTTGCAGAAGACTCAAGAATGCTTGCAGAAGACTCAAGAATGCTCGCAGAAGACTCAAGAATGCTCGCAGAAGACTCAAGAATGCTTGCAGAAGACTCAAGAATGCTTGCAGAAGACTCAAGAATGCTCGCAGAAGACACAAGAATGCTCGCAGAAGACATAAGAATGCTTGCAGAACATTCAATAATGTAAGCAGATACTATATGTATGTCCCCTGAAGTTAAGGTTGAATCGGCCGGAACGATGCAAATGCCTGAGGAATTTTCACCGAAGTCGCTAGAAGCTTCACTAATGTACATCGAAACTATACGAACGGGCGGTTTAAGCTACAAAAGCAAAAAATCTGTGCCGAAAAAGTAAAGGAAAGGTTTAGACGAGGACAACGGAAACCTCATAAGTGTTAAAGTAAGACAGAAAAAAGACAAAGTAACCACCAAAAAGACATTGCAGGGCCTGCAGGTGCAGGGGTATCGCCGCCAAAAGGGCGTTCCCTGAAGAATAGCCGATTAAATGTGCCCCCACCCAAAAACAGAGGACAATAAAGATAGTACCCTTTGGTGTACATGTCGACTCCGGGCTATCGAAGCATATTTGCCGGGCCGTTGGCAGAATCCTGAACAAAAAAAATGCCGCCCTTACGGACGGCAGTTTGTTGGTGTTGTGGAATACCGGTGCCGGTTTACATGGCTCCTTCCAGAATTTCGCGGCTGATTTCGGGACTCAGGTCGCGGGTTTCCGACAAGGCCGTCATTCCGTGATCTTTCAGCTGATCTACGATTGCGGGAATCTGACCAGGCGTTACCCCGTATTCCGACAGTCGGGTTTTGATGCCCAGGCTTTCGAAAAACGCACGGGTCTTTTCAATGGCACGGTCGATGCGCTCCTCTTCCGGTCCGCTGCTGATGTTCCAGATGCGTTCGGCATACTGAAGCAGTTTGGCTTTTTTCTGATTGCGTCTTACGTTCATCAGAGAGGGTAAAACAATCGCAAGCGTCTGTCCGTGGTCGATGCCGAAACGGGCAGTCAGCTCATGTCCTATCATATGGGTAGCCCAGTCCTGGGGAACCCCTGCGCCGATGATTCCGTTTAATGCCATGGTGGCACTCCACACCAGGTTGGCGCGTGCATCGTAGTTTTCCGGCTCTTCGATGGTGGTCTTTCCGATTTCGATGAGCGTATGCAGAATGCCCTCCGCCATGCGGTCCTGAATGCGTGCGTCAACGGGGTAGGTGAGGTACTGCTCGGTGGTATGCACAAAGGCGTCCACCACTCCGTTGGCGACCTGAATGGCCGGCAGCGTATAGGTAACGGTGGGGTCGAGGATGGAAAATACGGGGAAGGTATATTCGCTCCGGAAGGCAAATTTGCCGTCGCCCTGACTCACCACTCCGCCGCTGTTCATCTCTGAGCCTGTGGCAGGCAGGGTAAGTACGCTTCCAAACGGAACTGCCTTCGAGGGTTTCAGTTTCGGGTTGCCTCTGAGAAATTCCAGCGCATCGCCTTCGTAAAGGGCAGCAAGAGCAATAAACTTGGTTCCATCGATCACCGATCCTCCGCCTATAGCAAGGATGAAGTCTATTTTTTCACTGCGTACAAGTTCGGCAGCCCGCATCAGGGTTTCGAAGCGGGGATTGGGCTCTATGCCCTCAAATTCAAATACCGCGCGGCTTCCAAGTACGGCTTTTGCCTTGTCAATAAGTCCGTTTCTGCGGGCACTTCCGCCGCCAAGGGTAATCAGTACGCGGGCACCGGCAGGTATCTGCCTGTCGATTACATCAAAACGGTTGGTACCGAAAAAAATCCTGGTCGGATTATAAAAATTGAAATTCAGCATAATGTATTGATTTTAAAATTTGTGTCTTTGATCGGTTGAATAATTATACGGAAAATTCAGGCAGTTTTCCGGCTTTTGGTCATCCGGGTAACCGCTTACCGGGTAAGTGCCTGCAAAAGTAAGAATTCTGAAGGTAACATATTTTGTTGCCTGCATGTGAATTTACAGACGAAATTGCCGGTGTGCGAATTTTTAGGGTGCAAAAATGAATTCCAGCCTTTGCGGATGTGTTATTTTAGTAGCTCCCTGCCCGAGTCCCTCAGCAATCCTGCCGACCAGCGAATGATGACGGCCGCGCTCAGCATGGCACCCGCGGCATCTATCCAAACGATGTCCCACTTCCAGGCTGCTGCCAGACCTGCGATAGCGGTTACGCTGGTGAGTGCATCGGCCAGCACGTGCAGATAGGCAGCCCGGATGTTATGGTCGCTGTCTTCGTTACGGTGATGCAGGATAAATGCAGAGATCAGGTTAATAATTAATCCTATGGAAGCAACCAGCATGGCTTCCCTGTAAAGGATATCGGAAGGATTATAAAATCGTTTTACGGCTTCAGCCAGGATTACAAAGGCAAAAATCAACAAAATCAGCCCGCTGCTGTACCCCGAAAGGGAGAGAATCTTTTCAGGGACAATTTTATGGTTTTCGCCCGATGAAAGGCGGCGAACGACGACGTAGGCAATCCAGCTGAGTCCGATCGCCAGCACGTGCGATCCCATGTGAATGCCGTCGGCCAGCAGGAGCATCGAATTGGTCGTAATTCCGTAGATAATTTCAACTGCCATGGTAGCGGCAGTGAGCAGAACTACCCACATGGTTTTCTTTTCGTGACTTTCCGTTGCAAGGCTCATGGAATAAAGGTGATGATTACGGAAGGCAAAGCTCCGGTATTTTTCGCTTACGCTGTTTTTACTTTATTCCTTTATAAACTGTCCTGCGCCGGTCTTGTTCAAAAGGGGAGGGACAACACCGCCCCTTGTCCCCGTCCGTGATATTCTTTGTGCTGCATCCTCCGCATCCGCATGAGCTCTTTCTCATGGGCATCAGGCCCTTTACGATGGATCGGACGGCAAGGAATACCGCAAGCAAAATAACGGCTATGGTGATGATCTCCTGCATGGGTCAGGTGGTTGATGGGTAATTTCTTTTGTTTATCTGCCTAAAAAAAAATATCCCGTAAAGAGAGATTAAAAAACGAATCCGAACCGGAAGATGCCCGCTACAGCGTTTTTAAGCGATGCCCCGGTTCCACAGGGATTGATCACGTATTGCAGATCGGGTTGAATAAACAAATTTTCAGTGATAACGGCTTTGTAAGTCAGCTCGATTGCCGTTTCGCTTTTGCCGGTGAATCCTGCGTGTGCAACGGCAAGCCCCAGGTGGTCATAGGTCCGCTTTGCGATGAGACCGCTGTAGCAAAGTCCGCCTCCAAGGTAGTAGTGATTTTCATTTTTCGATTGAGGACTTACCGATGCCTGTGCAAAAGCGGAAAGCGAGCGCCCCTTTATACCGGTATGCAGATGCTGGCTGCCAGCAAGATAAAAACCGTGATTTTCGGGATGCCCGGTTGTTGTTGAGATTCCCTCTTCGATCAGGGTTACCGAGTGTTCGTTGTGGTAGTAGGTTCCTATCTTCCAGGTTCCGGCGTGCGTTTCTGACGGAATTCTGAACGTAAGCTCTGCAATGGCCAGATAGCCGTCGTCTTTCTGCAGCCTCCAGCGCAGGTTGTTGGGATTGGTGCTGAAATCATCGGGAAGTCCGTCGAACAGGGCAGCGGCGAACTGCATGCGATCGCCGATCCGATGCTGTATCTTTATTCCAAGTGCCGTCAGCGGGAAAATAGGGACCGGGAGGTTGGAAGCGATGGTTGAGTGGATTCCGAAGGAGCTGTTGAGGAAAAGGGAGGCAGCCCGGCTTTCCGCGAAGGTTGAATTCAGATCCTGCAAACCCAGGATAAGAGCGGTGTTTCCGAGTTCCTGCCTGTACCAGAGTTCGTGCAGATAGGTAAGATTGCCGGCTTCCAGATTCGATATCACCTGAAAGTCGCCGAAAAGTTCTGCCGAGGGCTCACCGCCGTGCGTATTGGCTGCGTTAACAAAAAGAGAGCCGCCCCTGAACAGTCCGGCTTTTTCAGTGCAAATCTCCAGCGTTATGTTGGCTAAACCAAGGTATCTGTTCCCTTGCCGGATGCCTCCCGCTAGGTTATGCACCCAATCGCCGGTATAGGAAGTCTCAAACGTAAGAGGATCCCGCCTGCAGCTGTCCGGAGAGGATGCACCGGCAGATAAGTGTATAAGCAGGACGTAAGCTGCGGTCGTAAAGAGCAGTCCTCTTTTCATCGTCGGCAATGTTTTGTAATCGATGCTGCAAAACTATGCCTTTCATTACGTTCCTGAAATCATAATAAGTGATGAATTTCAGAACCGGAATCATAATAAAAGAGGATAGCTGCCCGTAAGAGCTTTATTATCTGACGGATTTCAGTACGTTTCGTTTTGTTGAAAACAGAGTAACGTAAGGAAGTATGCTGTTTGTTTCTGCCTTAACGGATGTTGTCAAGGCTTGCCAGCTTATTCACCACGGCGTAAATGGTAAGTCCCGAAACGGTTTTTATTCCGGTTTTTATAGTGATGTTTTTCCGGTGGGTGATGACGGTATTGATGCTGATGTTCAGTTTGTCGGCAATTTCTTTATTTGAGAGTCCGACGGCCAGTTGCTGAAGTACTTCCTTTTCCCGCTCGCTCAGCAGGCTGCCGTTCTCGTTGTCTTTTGGTCCGGAAGGTTCGGGTGTTTTGCGCATCACCAAAGCTATCCGCTCCAGCGGATCGGTAATGCTGATGACTTCATCGAAGAATGCCATGGTGGTGCTGTCGAAAACGGCATAACCGATTCCTATCCAGCGGGTATCCGGAGCCTCTTTTTTCAGCGACTGAAACTGCCTGGCATTGTGTTGTATATAGGAAGGGTTTAGCAGTATCAGCTCGTAGTTGTGGCACGACAGCAGCTTTTCAAGTTCCTGAACAGAACCGATATGCTTCATCCGGATCGGAAGATCCATACGTTCGGCTATGCCCGACAGCCCCTCAAAAATAAGGACCGAAGGCTCCAGAACGGCGATATGTATGGTTTTGCCCATTGTCAGGAACGTGATTTTTTCTCCAGCGATTCAACCAGAGGTATCAGAATCTGGTCTTCTATCATGGAATGAACCCTGAGGTCGTAATCCAGCTCGTTCAGTTTGTTAAACAGATCTCTGCGAATCTTCTGATCGTTCTGTCCGGGAAGGTATTTGATCAATAAACTGATAAGGTCGTCAAGTTTCTGTTCTATGTCGTCGTGGTGATCGCGGTATTCGTTCACCGAATATTCTGTATTCAGCGGTTGCGATTTTCCTGTTGTATTCTCAAAGACCCGGCCGATGTACGGGAAAGCAATTTCATTTTCATAATTCAGATGCTCTTCCACTTCCCGGTAATAATCTTCAAAGAATTTCTGAACCAGGGGCATCTCTTCCGAGCGGTTGGATGCGGCAAGTTGCCCAATCAGCTGCCGGATTTCCGGGAATATTTCGTCAAGATAAAAGCTGTGGTTGCTTTTGAGGTAACGAATGATGGCCGGAAGATCAGCGGAGGTAATTCCCGTCCCGATTTTTAATCTGCGTCCGATGTACAAACGCGCTACCGCTGCCACAAGTTCCGGATTTATCCCTGCATCGCGGCAGGCTTCATCCAGCGTTTTTTCCCTTAGCGGAAGCAGTATTTCGAAATGCTCCAGCATCAGCAGCAGCCGGTTGTCGGCTCGTACGGCTGCGGCCAGACTGTCCTGTTCAATTCCCGGAAAATCAGGAGATCGTCCCATAATCGATTAAATTTCAGCATGCAAAAGTACCTGTTTCCCCGCTATCAGCAAGGGGATAAGGAATGAACCGCCGGAGGATCTTATTGTTCAGGAAAAACATCGGTTTCGCTGCCCAGGTATCGGGCAAACCGGCCTTTTTCGCGCGGGTGAACGTGGTCGTGCCTCGGCCAGGGCCATCCGCCGAAGGAGGTAGCCTGATAGTCGAGCATCGCCTGCCGTATCTCCTGTGCGTTGTTCATCACAAAAGGACCGTACTGCGCAACAGGTTCGGCAATGGGCTTGCCCTGAAGCATTACGATCAGAGCTTCATCGCTGCCGTTTTCAATGGAAAGTTCAGTATCCGCTGTCATATCAAACGAATTCCCGGCTTTGATTTCCTGACCTTCCAGTCTGATGGAACTGCCCCGGTAAAAGTAAAAAGTTCTTCCTGTGCCCTCAGGGGCAGGAGGGACGCTCCACTGCGCTCCTGCTTCCAGCCGGATAATCCAGATGGCTACCTCGTTGACCGGATCCGCAGCCCAGGAGTCGGGCGCAGGATCGGGTGCACGTATGCCATCGTAACTGCCGGCAACCAGCTTTATAGAGCAGGTCTTTCCCGAATCGTCACTAAATTGGTATACGGGTATTTCGTGGTTCCAGAGCATCTTGTAGAAGGGCTTCGCGAATTTGTCCTTTGCCGGAAGATTAAGCCATACCTGAAAGAGCTCCAAAGGGTTTTCGTCTTCGCCGTTCAGAAGGGGAAACATCTCGCTGTGCTGTAGTCCCGATCCGGCAGTCATCCACTGTACATCCCCCTGTCCGTACCTGCCGGCCTGTCCCCACGAATCGGAATGATCGACAAATCCCGTTTCCACGATGGTAATGGTTTCAAATCCCCTGTGCGGATGGGCGGGGAAACCGGGAATGTATTCCCCGTGATACATCCTCCACCCGTCCTTTGGGGTGAAATCGTTGCCAATGCTTCGGCCATACAGCGTTGCATCGGGTTCCATCCGCTGGTTTCCTTTTGGATAATAATCCAGGTGATGTGCACAAAAAATAAACGGATCCCTTACTTCCCACATAAATCCAAGGGGCTGGATATTCAGATTCAGATCTTTTTTCATCGCATCTCGTTTTTAGGACCCGGCTTGTGTCTGAAGAAAGACAGCAACCACCGGTTTTCCAGTTGTTAACCGGCCCGTTGGCAGTACCGGAAATTAAAGCAGTAAGAAGCCGGGATCGTACATCCGGGCTTGTCCGGATTTTTGCAGCACCGATAGTCCGGATTCCGCCCGGAGGCAATGCCATATGCCTCCGGCAGTTTTTTTTACGAAAATAAGGAATTAATCCATATCCGGAACCATGCACGCCGAAAAGCATTCGTGTACAAAAGTTGTTTCCCCGCATATGCCGATGGTTTAAACCATTTGAGTGACAATTCGGATTGTGCCGGATTTCCAGACGTTTATAATCCTTAATCCAGCACTTTTTTCCTTTCGAATGCAACATCCTCCCTGTACGGTATGTTAGTATCTTTAGATTACACTTTCAACAATTGCAACAATGGTACACGGAGCAAGAAAGCTGAAACGTACCGCCGCTATGGTGGCCGTTCTTTCGAAATACGGATTTGGTGAGGTCTTCGAACGCAGCGGACTGAAGAAGCTCATTCCAGGGCGTAAAAAGGATGCCGCGGGAGCAAAGGTTCATAGCCTAACGGTATACGAGCGTATCCGTCTGGCACTGGAAGAACTGGGTCCGGCTTACATCAAGCTGGGTCAGATGTTCAGCAATCGCGAGGATCTTCTGCCTGCTCCCCTGATCACCGAGCTCCGGAAATTGCAGGATGAAGTACCCCCCGAAGAAATGGATGTGTGGAAAAAGCTGGAGGAAGAGCTGTCGCTTGACCCGTCCGCACATTTCAACAGCATCGTTTCTGTTCCCGTTGCTGCCGCCTCCATCGCCCAGGTGTACCGCGCCCGGCTGATGAACGGCCGGCATGTGGTACTGAAAGTAAAGCGCAGCGACATCCAGGAAGTTATTGAATCGGACCTGCTGATTATGAAAGATCTGCTGATGCTGCTGGAAGCATACAGCGAAGAGATCAAATCGCTGAAACTGCTGAACGTGCTGGAGGCCTTCGAAGGAGCCATACACAACGAGTTGTCGCTGCTGGGAGAACTAACAAGCATCGAACGCTTTGCGCGGAATTTCTCCGGGGTGCCGGGAATAGTCGTTCCCCAAACCTACAGGCAGTATTCGAACAACAACGTACTGTGCATGGATTTTATCGACGGCATCAAGGTGAGCAATCTTCAGGCTCTCCGTGCACAGGGGTTCGACCCGCCCTCCATTGCCCGTCAGGGTTTCAGCCTTTACATGAAGCAGATTCTCGATCACGGGTTTTTCCATGCCGATCCGCATCCGGGAAACATACTGGTTACTCCCGGCGGTGAAATTGCCTTCATCGATTTCGGGACGATGGCAGCCCTGATGCCTGCCGATAAGGAAAACCTCGAGAATCTTATCCTTTGCCTTATCCGTAAAGAACCGAAAAAATTTATCTCCGTTGTTAAACGCATCGCTCTCGATTATTCCGTAAAAAATGAAACACGTCTCGAGCGGGATATCTACGGACTTATCGACATGGCGGATGCTTCCAGTCTGAACGATATCGACATCTCAACCGTAATCATAAAACTGCGGAAGATCTTCAGCGAGAATTCGATCACCCTGCCCGAGCATTATTATCTGCTGATGAAAGGGCTTGTACAGCTGGAAGGCACCGGCCGCCTGCTCGATCCGGACATCCATGTGTTTGAAATCCTGAAGCCTTACACAAAAAGAATCCTGAAAGAACGGTATTCGTTCCGAAGGCTGTTCCGCCGTAACGTGTTCCGGGCCGAAAATTTCGCGCAAAGCCTCACCGAATTGCCGGGCGATATTCACAATCTGATCCGTCGTATCGAAAGCAACGACCTGCGCATTACCCACGAACTGATCGGACTCACCGAATTGCGCGAATCGCTCCGAAAAGGGATAAACAGACTGGTTTTAGCCCTCATCATCTCTGCTCTTTCCATCGGATCCTCCATCCTTGTATCGGCCCGCATGCCACCGCTTATCTACGGCATTCCGCTGCTTGGTTATATCGGATTCCTCATCTCGGCAATCCTCGGACTATCCATTGTATTTTCCATGTGGAGAGACCGCTGAACACGTCCGGTGCCCCATCCGGTTAAAAAAGATCCGGCATTATTCTAATGCTGATCCGCCCTGCAACCTCCCGGTGTATTTTCGAGTCATGGTGTTCCGGCAGCAATTCCGGGGATGCGTAATCAGTAAACACGAAGGGCTTTTTTTTTGCACACTGGTTCATTATTCCTTGAATTTGATTAATAGGCGTAAAGAACATATACTGATTTTTTGATTTTTACCAACCCCTCTCTACTTTTGCACCGGAAACCCGGCGCCGATTTTCCCATTGCTTTTTTTTCTTAATACGGGTTCATTTATTTACTCTTCTGCTCCTGTGCCGTGCTGTAAAAATCAAATTCATAACAGATGAAAAAACGTCTTAGCATTTTACTGGGAATACTGCAGCTGTTCGTTGCCGCAGGAGCACTTCCGGCAGGCTATTCGATGATGGTTGAACCCGACGGAGGCGGACTGGGCATGAGTCCGGCACTGCTCGAAGGTTCTCTGTTCCACAGTTTCCTGATCCCGGGAATTTTTCTTTTCACGGTTAACGGAATCCTCAACCTGGCTGCGGCTTTTTTCTCGTTCCGCAAAGCATGGTTTGCCGGTTACCTGGCGATGCTTTTGGGCATAGCCATGCTGATCTGGATTTCGGTACAAATTGCTTCGGTCGGGCTTTCATCGGTGCTGCAGCCGCTCTATTTTATCATCGGTCTGGCTGAATTGTACATGGGATGGAAATGGATAAAAATTATTATGTCTGAGAAAAAGGAGCAAAGCATATGAGAAACCGCACGATTGTTCTGGTTCTTGGAATTCTCATCGCACTGGGAGCTGCTGCTGCAAGCATTGCCGGAATCTTTACTCACGGAGGCTCCGGCCCCGAAACCATCCGCAGTTTCAGGGGGTACGATGTGGAGCTCTACGGTTACGGATTATACCGGCACATGAGTTCCGATGTTGCCATTCAGGGGATTGCACAGGATTACGTTACTCTTTTTCTCTGCGTCCCCCTGTTAATCCTGTCGCTGATAAAAACCCGCCGCTACTCGCTGCGCTGGCATTTTGTGCTGGCCGGTGTGCTTCATTACTTCCTGCTTACCTATCTTTTCTATCTGGGCATGGCGATGTACAACGAGGCTTTCCTGCTTTACGTATTCCTGCTATCGGCGTCCTTTTTTGCCTTTGCGCTGGTGATTGCCGGATTCGATGTGCAGAAACTGCCGGAGCGTTTCTCATCAAAAGTACCCCGGAAAGCGGCCGGTTCGTTCCTGATATTTATACCCGCTTCCATGGCTTTTCTATGGCTCAGCGTGGTGGTGCCGCCCCTGCTCAGCGGCACGATAATACCTGCAGAAACGGCTCATTACACCACCCTTATCGTGCAGGGCTTCGATCTGGCGATCTTCCTGCCCCTTGGTTTTGTATCGGGTCTGCTGCTGCTTCAAAACCGGCCCTGGGGGTATCTGATGGCAAGCATTACACTTCTTTTTCTGCCCCTGCTGATGACCGCACTGGTAGCCAAAATAATCGCTATGGGGATGCACGGCGTTAATATTATCCCCGTGGTGTTTATCATTCCTGTTTTTGATGCGCTTGCGCTGACGTTCGGCCTGGGTATGCTCAGAACCGTGACCCCCGAAAATCCTTAATTGCTGAAACAAACTGGCAGAATCAGGGTTTTAATATTATACACAATAAAGAAAAAATGAGCAAACCGGAGGATCTATTTCATGCCCTGGCGGAAACCATGCCCGGAGTAAAAGCTTCCTCGATGTTTGGGAAACCCTGCCTGAAATCGGGAACCAAAGCCTTTGCCTGCTTCTTCGAAGGAGAAATGGCATTCAAGCTCGAAGGCAGCGCCCATGCCGATGCCCTTTCAACCCCCGGCGCACGATTGTTCGATCCGTCCCGCAAAGGAAGACCCATGAAACAATGGGTGCAGATTCCCGCAACCCATTCCGCCCTCTGGGAGCATTTTGCCGCTCTGGCCTGCAGACAGCTCAGCGAATAAAATCCCGGACGCCTTTCTTCTCTTTTATTCTGTACGCCTACTGCGGTCCTTATTTTTTTTCGTTTCCGGATGCCTTTTCATCCGGCTAAAGACGTGCATCCGCCGGTACATTTTTTATGGATGCGGAGGATGAAAACGAATATTCCTGTAGGTTTGCACTTGTCATCACCGGAAAAATGGATTTATGAAGCGTACCACCTTCAGGATATCACAGATGGACTGCCCCTCGGAGGAGCAGATGATACGTATGAAAATCGGTGGAATGCAGGAAATCCGGGGTCTTGAATTCGACATCCCCGCAAGGGAATTGCACGTGGTGCACGAGGGCAGCAGCGATACCATCCTGAAAAACCTTGATTCCCTAAATCTGGGGACTACACTTGTTCGAACCGGGGAGGCCGGAAACAGTCTGTCTACGCACGATTCCATGCAACGCAGAACCCTGTGGATGGTTTTGGGCATCAACGCCGGATTTTTTATGCTCGAACTAATTGCCGGACTGATAGCCGGGTCGATGGGACTTGTTGCCGACAGCCTCGATATGCTGGCCGACAGTCTGGTTTACGGACTTGCCCTTATGGCTGTGGGAGGCACGGTAATGCGCAAAAAAAAGGTGGCCCGCTTCAGCGGATACCTTCAGATGAGCCTGGCAATTATCGGAATGGCGGAAGTTATACGGCGTTTTATATTTACAGGCAATCCCCCCGATTACCAGATGATGATACTGGTGTCGGTACTCGCCCTGATGGGAAATGCGGCTTCGCTCTGGCTGCTCCAGAAAAGCCGCAGCCGCGATGCCCACATGATGGCAAGTATGATCTTTACCGCCAACGACGTAATCATGAACATTGGCGTTATTGCTGCGGCATCCCTCGTATTTATCACCGGTTCGGGTATTCCCGACCTGCTGATCGGGGCTTTCGTTTTCATCGTGGTCGTAAGGGGAGCACTCCGCATCCTGAAACTTGCCCGGTGAGCCGGATTCCGGAAACGGTTTTTTCTATGTACCTTGGCTCTTTCAAGCATTTCAAAAAATACTGCTTTATGAAGATATTGCAACGAATTCCCGAAAGGCCGGTGAAGCTGGGCCTCGTAAACGTTGGCCGAATATTGCCCTTCCGCGAAAAGCGATCGGTAGGCCCCTTTGTTTTTCTCGATCGCATGGGTCCGGCAATTCTGACTCCTGAGCGAAGTCTGGATGTGCTCCCGCATCCGCACATCGGGCTCTCAACCCTCACGTATCTTTTCGAAGGCAGTATTTTGCACCGCGACAGCACCGGCGCGGTTATGGAGATAAAACCGGGAGAGGTAAACTGGATGACGGCCGGGAAAGGAGTCGTGCATTCGGAACGCACTCCCGCCCATCTGAGGCAGTCAGACAGCCCGCTGCACGGCTTGCAGTTCTGGGTAGGACTTCCTCTTGAGCTGGAACAGTGCGATCCCTCGTTCTCTCATACCGGTGCCGACGGTCTCCCGGAATGGACGGAAAACGGACTGCATTACAGACTCGTTGCCGGCAAGGCGTGCGGATTTGAGTCTCAGGTGCCGGTTCACAGTCCCCTTTTCTTTCTCGATATCATCGCCGGAGAGGGAGGTATGGCCGACCTTCGCGGGAAGCTGTACGGAGAAGCTGCCGTTTATGTGGTGGAAGGAAGTATGGAAGTAAACGGTGAAACCGCAGGCACGGGTGAATTACTGGTGGCAGAAGATTCGGGAAACGTAGCCTTTTATGTTTCGAAAGGTTCCAGAATTATCGTCCTTGGCGGGATGCCTTTTCCCGAACCCAGATTCATTGAGTGGAACTTCGTTCATTCAGATCGTGAGGTCATTGCACAGGCTAAGGCCGACTGGGTTGCACGGCGGTTCCCGGAAGTACCCGGGGAAACGGAATTTGTTCCCCTGCCGTGATTTTGGAACGTTGCAGGCATCGAAAAATTAACAATTTTTTGTGAAAGAGCGGAAGGTCTTTTCCGGTCGCGATTTGTTGTTTTTACAGATATTCATAAATTTTTCAACCATGGCAAGTGCAAGCATATACCTCAATTTCTCCCGCGAAACGGAAGAGGCTTTTCTGTTTTACCGCGATGCATTCGGAACCGAATTTGTAGAGCCCGGATTCTACCGTTTCGGCGATATTCCGGCCGGCGATAACTCCCCGGCAATGGACGAAGAAGTTAAAAACCTGGTGATGCACGTTACCCTTCCGATCACCGGCGGAATGCAGCTTATGGGATCTGATGTACCTCCGGAGATGGGTTTCAGCAAGCAGCCGGGGAATAATATCTACATAAACCTAATGCCCGATTCGCGCGAGGAAACCAGGCGGTTGTTCCGTGCGCTGGCCGAAGGCGGAACCATAGAACAAGAGCTCCGCGAGATGTTCTGGGGCGATTACTTCGGCAGTCTCCGCGACAGATACGGCGTGCAGTGGATGTTTAACTGTCCCGCAAAGGAATAATCCTTTACGCTGGAATCTTTTCTCACCGGTTCACGGAATTGTTTCCGGATCGGACATATGTATCCCAAACCGGCGAACCTTCAAATTCTTTTATTAACTCCGGGGAGGAAAACGGGAGCGATTTATTTGCCCGATTTTCATCCGGAATATTGTGCAAACAGGGAAATGATCGTATATTTAACAAAAAATATTAACTCCTGTTGCTATGGAAAAGTCAGAAATCATTGAAAGGTTCGGTGGATTGATGAAAGTGGAAAGGCTGGCCTGCCTGGAAGATGAAAGCCTTATGCCCAATGCCTGCCTTCTCGAGGCAGTAGCACCGTTTTCGGGTTATTACAACGAAGTTGTCGGATCAACCAAACCGCTCTATCTTTACATTATCCTCGAAGGGAAATATCCCCTCGAGAAACTCGTTAGGGCTACCCTTAACATCAAAAAGAAATCCGGACTGGTCTTTGATGCCGTACCGGGTACCGTTCAGCTTTTTGAACACACCTGCGATATGATCCGCGTCCGGAATCTGCAAAAATTCAGCGATATATGCGAACTTCAGAAACTGTATGCCGCCGAAGGTTTTGAATTCCGGAAACGCATCCGTCGTTTCACCGATGAAAAAGGCATCATCACCCTCCGGAAGTTCTTCTACCTTGAGCCCCTGGGGGAGGGAATGTATCTCGATAAATCCCAGCCCCATCACGCATATTTCACCATCCCCCGGCCGCTTACTTTCGAAGAGTTTCAGGAAGTGGACAAGGAAGCAAAATACGACGTAAAAATTCTGTATTTCGATGCAGCCTATGTCTGGTTGTACGAAGACAAAGTAATGAAAGATCTTATCCGGGTCTTCCGCGAAGATCTTTCCCTCGAAAAGCTCAAAGCCATCCGCGACCGCTACCTGAGCATCATCAAATAGCTCCTGCGGTTCTCCGCTTCGGTTTTTTAAATGTCAAAACGCGGCATCCTTTTCCGGGGTGCCGCGTTCGTCTGATGTCGCCGGGCAAAAATGGATACTTCTTTGCTGCCCGGCATCATTGCTTCAGCGATGCCTTTGAAAATATGTAGTCCGGAATTTTCTGGTCAAACTTTATGTTCGTTATCCGGAATTCCGTTCCCTTCCCCTGTTTCAGCATGTCCTTATAAATCATGGTTGTGGGAAACCACCGCCCCTGAACCTGAACCACATCCTTAAGTTCCATGCTTTTCAGCAGTTTGCCTCCTTTGGCATAGAGTTCCTGCTTCAGCGGAACATACCGCTCCCGGTCCACCCACATCAGTTGACGCTGATACGCCACATCGGCAGTCTTTGCGGTAAGTTCCAGAATCCAGACTCCGCGTCCATCCATCCCGGCCTGGCCTTTAACAACGGCATGGTAGATTTCGGTAAGCCTGCGGTCGTCCATCATGTCTTCGTACGAAAGGTCGCTCCCCATTACCGATTGTCTGAGCATATGTCCTGAAATCTGAATGGTACGGTCGGTTGAAGGGGAATAAATCCAAAGCTGCTTTTCCAGTTTCAGCATTTTTGTTCCCTTTTCAGAGGCTGGCGACAGGTATTCGGTAAACGAACGGCTGTTGCCCTCGGCATAACTTTTCGACGTTATGGTGCGGCTGCTTCGTTTTCCGTGAATGGTCATTTCCGACTCAAAAACGCGGTTTTCGGAGGAGAGGTTGGCATCCACCCTTCGCAAAATCTCTGCGGCATCCTGAGAATGCAAGCTTATAAAAGCAAACAGGGCAATTAAGGTGACAAAAGTAGTTTTCATTTGTATCGTTTTATAATGTGCCGGATTCGATTGTTGTTTGGAACGGTTTCCGTCAGGCTTCAAGTTCCTTGAAGAGCCTTGCCGTTTGCCGTTTGTAGATTCCTATTCCGGAAAGCATGGTACCCAGTACGGTAGAAAGCAGCCCCGGAAAAAACCCTATGTAAAAATCAACCGGGGTTATCCTTGCCCGTATGGATGAGGGAAACATCACCGAAGCGCCCTGCATCATTCCCGAGATGTTAATCCCGTATTTCTGTATGAGGTATGCCAGAAAAAGTCCGGCCATTGTTCCGATTACCGATCCGGCAATACCGATGAAAACCGATTCTATGATCATGCTCCGGTATACGTGTCCTTTTTCTTCACCCATCGCCAGCCGTATCCCCACTTCGCCGTACCTGCGCAAACCGCCCAGCAGTCCGGCATTCCAGAGTACAAGCGACATGGCAAAGATAAAGATCAGTGAAATGTATTGCGACCAGGTATTGGTAATGTCTACATACTGACCCATGTTTCCCTGCTGGCTCAGGCTTTTCATCAGAGGGGCAAATTCATCCCTGCTTCCTTCATGCATGGCGTTAAACGAGCCGGCCATTTCCCGGCTGTCGTCGTCCTCATAAAATCCGCTTTTACTGAATCCCAGGATTTCTCCGGCTGCATCGTGCATGTCCAGGGCGGCTCTCACGTCGTGAAGGTCGGCAACCAGGGTTCCCCTGTCCATGATGGATGCCCCGAACGACAGGGTTCCCGATACGGTGAAGTTATACATGGCCATGCTTCCGTTCATGGTGGAGCCTATCAGGGTAACGTCATCTCCGGGATTTACCCCGAGTTTGACTGCAAATTCATCGCTTAGCAGAGCTTCACCTGCCTGGTCAGGCATACGTCCGCGCACCAGGGAGCGGGAGAGGTTCAGTCGCTCATCTTCCCGACTGCCGTGCGAAAGCAGATCGATGCCAAGCCCAAGTGCAGGTCCCTGCGCACGGGTTTCTCCCACTTCGTCGGGGGCATCCACCAGTCCTCCGAATTGTATTCTCGGAGCCCACTCCATACCGGGGAAGGCAGTTTTCAGCGTTTCCAGCAGCGAATCGGCTCCGGTTATGGCCAGATCGTTGGGAAGCTGGTTCATATCTTCGGCATACGCCCTGGTCATCACCTTAACGTGCCCGTGCGAGAAGCGTGCATTCATCTCGATGGTGTCGCCCATAAATCCGGTGATGTAGGCATGCAGCCATACCGTAAGCATAACGCCCAGCGATACGATGATGATGGGCAGGCGGCTCCGGCTCTTGTCCCGCCACAGTCCTTTCAGCAGAAATTTTATCATTGCAGTTTTCCTCTTAATGCGTCCGTAGGATTCATTTTGGCAATCTTTCGTGAAGGAATATAGCTGACGATTGCCGTGGTAATGGTTACCAGCAGTACGGTTGTTGCCACGAGTCCCACACTGTAAACAGGATAAAGGGTCTGTGCCATGGCCATCCCGAATTCGCTGGCTTCCATGGGCAGTGTCCATCCGACTTTTGCCTGCCAGGCCAGAAAAGGCACACCATAGGCCGCTCCGGCCAGGGCGGCAAGCACGGCATGCATGCTCCCTTCAACGGTAAACAGTCCTACCACCTGTTGCCGGGTATACCCCAGCGCGATGTAGGTGCCTATCTCTTTCTGACGGCGGAAGATTGAAAGTACCTGGGTATCAAAAATAGCAAGCATGGCAAGCAGGAGAAGTATGCCATAAAGGACCGTTTGCCCCGTTTGTTTGGTTTTAATGAGCTCATCCACCTCCCTGGTCAGTTCGGGCTTGCTCATCAGCTTCCAGCCGGGCAGTCCGGGGCGCTGCCGTTCGCTTTCGCGGAAGGTCAGAATGCTTGCTTCTCCCGGAAGCATAGCCATCGCCCTCAGGGTATCCAGGGGGATATATATCTGTCCGGCATCCATTGCCGGCACGTTCGTGGCGAAGATGCCTGTAACGATTACGTCGGTGGCATCAAAGGTGCCAGCGGCATCGCGCCAGCGCAAAGTCACGTAATCGCCTTCGTTCAGCCGGCTGTTTTTTGCCATCATCGATCCTATAAGTGCCGGAATGGCATCGGTAAGCGTATCCAGCCGGGCCGTTGGTATCTGAAGAACCTGCTGCGCCGGATCAATGCCCCGTATGGTTACCTGTACCATTCGCCCTGCGGGATACAGCGTTCCCTGTACGATCAGCTGCGCCATCGCTTCTCCCCGCTCAATCTCTTCCAGCATTCCGGCAGGTACCGGTGCGTGACTGTCGATGAACGTAAACGGATCGTAGGGGTCGTAAGCCTCGTGCCAGTACTGCCCGCCCCCTATCTGCCAGTTGGTCATGTCGGTTTTTGCCTGATAGTCCCAGCCCGTCATGATGCCCTTCATGAAAATGATAATAACGAAGGAAAACGACAGCACAATCACGTTGAGCCAGGTGCGGAGTCCGGCGCCGATCAGGTTGCGGTATGCCAGTTTTATTGCTGTTTTCATAACGCCCGGGTTTAAATAGCCTCTGTTAACTCTTCGTTGTCAACCCTGCCGTCGAGCAGGTATATTTTTCGCTTCAGATAACTGATCACCTTCTCGTCGTGGGTGGCGAAAATAAAGGTGGTTTTCAGCTCCCGGTTCAGTTTTTCCATGGTCTGAAGAATATGATGCGAATTTGCTGCATCCAGGTTTGCTGTAGGCTCGTCGGCAAGCACCAGTAAGGGTTTCTTTACCATGGCACGGGCAATGGCCACCCGCTGGCATTCACCTCCCGACAACTGGGGTGGTTTTGATTTTATTTTGGGGCTTAATCCGACCCACTCCAGCGCATCCAGCACCATTTTGTGCCGCTCCGATGCGGTAAGGTTCAGCAGAAGCAGCGGAAATTCAACGTTCTCGTAAACGGTATGAACCGCCAGAAGGTTGTAGCTCTGGAAAATGAATCCCAGGCTTTCCTTGCGCAGCCGCGCCGACTCTCGTGGCGATAGTTTTCCTATCGACCTGCCGAGAACGATGGCCTCTCCCTGAGTGGGCACATCGAGCGATCCTATGATGTTCAGAAGGGTGGTCTTCCCCGACCCGCTGGGGCCGATAAGGCCTGCAAACTCACCCGTGCCGAAACTCAGGTTGACGTCGTGAAGGGCCGTGAATACATCCTTCCCCATGGGAAACCGCTTGTAAAGTCCTTTGATGCTGATGATGTTGCCTGTTGTTTCCATAATAGCCAATGGAATATGTTAATGATTGTAAACGAGCATGATCTGAATTCCTTTCCCGGCAAAAAGCCGGCTCTCCGATCTCTGTGCCGGCAGGTAATACTGTTCGGGATTTATGTAAGCCATAAGGTGGAGATCGAACCGCCGGAGCCGATGCCTGTAGTTGGCGAAGGTATAAAACTGCTTTCCCTTCCAGTCGCGGTATACAATGGCATTTACGCTGCCACTGATACTTATGGGATAGGATACCGACAGTCCGGTGAACATTACCGACTGTTCTCCCGAAAGCATCGTATTGCCCATGGAAGCTGCCAGTGTTTCAGCCATGGCGTAAAGTCCGTTGCCCAGCCCGAAAGTATAGTCAATGCCGGCGCTGAGCAGGGACTGATTGCTGAAGATGCCCATTTTTTTACCGAAGGTGGTGTGTGTGGCTTCAAACCACAAACCCGGACCAATGTCCCATTTGGCATCCAGTCCTGTCCGGCTTTCGGGAACGGCACCGTATTCCGGCAACTGCAGTATGTTAAGCCGGGTATCGGCTTTACGCCAGTGAAAGGTAATCCCGGCCTCCCCTCGGGGTACGGGCATCTGAACGCGGCCTCCCAGTTCGGGCGTTTTCCGGTTGCTGCCTGCAAACTCCCATGTTTTAGGGTCTTTCGATGGATAAAGCACCCATCCCCAGAGATTGGCATTGTTCAGGAAATAATACCTGCCCAGTAAGCCCCACACACCGTCGGTTAGCTGCAGGGGATCCCGCGGGTCGATCTGGTCGAACCACATCAGCGGCCGCAGCATTCCGGCGGAACCGAAGTTTATCTTCTGAAGTCCGATACGAAGTTCAAATTGCGGTTGCGAATACCGTAACCATAACCGGTACTGCCTGATGCTGCCCCGCGTGGTGAGACTGTCAAACGGTCTGAGGGCTGCACTGCCGCTGATGTTAATCGAAAACTCAGCATCCAGCAGGCCCCTGCCGGCAGATTTCCCGAAGTTAAGCTGCGGGATGTACCGGGCACCGCCCCGAAGAGGCATGTCCTGATCAAAACCGTAAAGCGCCCATACCGATGCCTGTCCGCTGAAACGCAGGGAGTCCTGCGTTATGGAAAATGCCGGCAGAAAAGCCAGCAGCCATAAACCCGAAAGTGCCGTTTTCAGATAGCGTGCCTTCATTGGTTGCATGGATTTGAACCTATGCCGTAAGTAAACAGGCGGGTAATTTCCCGGATCACTTCCGCCTGTGTTCCGCAAAGCGAAATAAGATAGGGGTCGTTGAGAAACTCCGAAATCTTTGTGGAAATATAAAACATAAGCTCGGGTTTAAAGTCCTTCCGAAAGTCGCCCTTTTGCTGGGCTTTCCTGAAATCTTCAAGTATCCCCTGCCAGATCTGCTGCGTTTTTTCCCTGATGTGCTGCTGCAGTTCCGGCTCGCTCCCGGAATAGAAATCGCGGATAAACTCCTGGCTGATGTTCTCGACGGATTCGGATTTCATCAGAAAAATATGCTTTAATTTTTCATCGGAAGGAATGTCGGATTCCATGATCTGCGTGAAACGAACCATGGATTTTTCAACTTCAGCGTCGAATACGCTTTTTGCCAGAGCCGTTTTGTCGGTGAAATACCTGTAAAAGGTCATTTTACTAACCCCCGCATGCCTGCATATTTCTTCAACAGAAACTTTACGCACACCGTATTTCCAGAATAATTCCTTCCCCGACTCCAGGAGAGCCCCCATCTTTGTACTGGATTTTTGTACGATCATCTTACAAATGTTACGAAAAGAGTACAAAAATACAACAAACGTAAAGCCTTGTCAAGGAAATCGACGTAATAATTGTGCGGAAAGATCAACATTTTTATCGCCGGCAGGCATTACTCCGGTATCCCGGAACTTTGCGCTCCCTGCAATTCTGCATCCATGCTCCCGGCATCGGTATTAAATGCAAAAAGCCGGAATGGCGTCCGGCTTTTCTCAACGTTTATGGATCTACCCATTTTCAGAGTTGCTCAAAGAAGTCGTTGCCTTTATCGTCGATGATGATAAAAGCGGGGAAGTTTTCGACGGTAATTTTCCGAACGGCTTCCATCCCAAGGTCTTCGAAGTCGACGACTTCTACCGAACGGATGCTGCTTTTGGCAAGTATGGCGGCAGGACCGCCGATGGAGCCGAGATAAAAGCCGCCGTGTTTTTTACAGGCATCTTTCACGGCTTTCCCACGGTTGCCCTTGGCAAGCATTACCATGGATCCGCCCATGCTCTGGAACAGGTCTACATACACGTCCATCCTTCCGGCAGTAGTTGGTCCGAAGCTGCCCGAAGCCATGCCTTTCGGAGTTTTAGCCGGACCGGCGTAGTACACCGGGTGATTTTTGAAATATTCGGGCATTGGCTTGCCTTCATCCAGCATCTGTTTGATGCGTGCATGTGCAATATCGCGGGCAACAATCAGGGTTCCGTTCAGGCTGAGTCTGGTTTTTACGGGGTATTTCGACAGCTCGGCAAGGATTTCCGGCATGGGTCTGTTCAGATCTATCTCAACGGGCGGGGTAAGATGCGGAGCTGCTTCAGGGACGAAACGGGCCGGATTTTTCTCCAGCTCTTCCAAAAATATCCCTTCATGCGTGATTTTGGCTTTTATGTTTCGGTCGGCACTGCAGCTGACGCCAATTCCGACGGGGCAGGAGGCCGCATGCCTGGGAAGGCGTATTACCCTGACGTCGTGCACAAAATACTTACCGCCAAACTGAGCTCCTATGCCTACCTCCTGACATATTTTTTGCACCCTGGCTTCCCATTCCGGGTCCCGGAAGGCTTGTCCGCCTTCGTTGCCCGATGTCGGCAGGTGATCGTAGTAACCGGCGGATGCTTTTTTTACCGCTGCCAGCGTTGCTTCTGCCGAAGTACCTCCGATCACAAGCGCCAGATGGTAGGGGGGGCAGGCAGATGTGCCCAGATCCATAATCTTTTCTTTTACAAATTTTGTCAGATTCTCTTCATTCAGCAGGGATTTCGTTTGCTGATAAAGAAACGTTTTGTTGGCCGATCCGCCTCCCTTTGTGATGATCAGAAACTCATAGGCATCCCCGGATTCCGAGTAGATGTCGATCTGTGCCGGCAGATTGGTGCCGGTATTTTTCTCTTCCGTCATGCTGAGCGGAACCACCATCGAATACCGGAGGTTTTTGTCTCTATAGGTATCGAAGATTCCTTTGGAAAGATGCTTTGCATCGTCAACCCCTGTATAAACGTTTTCTCCTTTTTTGCCGATTACGATTGCCGTACCGGTGTCCTGGCAGGTGGGAAGTTCGCCTTCCGCGGCAACTACCTGGTTCATCAGCATGGTATGCGCTACAAAGCGATCGTTGTCGGTTGCTTCCGGATCCTTTAAAATGTCGGCCAGCTTCTGCAGATGCTCCGGGCGAAGATAAAACGACACATCGGTAATGGCCTCCCGGGCCAGTAACTCCAGCGCTTCCGGAGCTACCTTCAGGATCTTACGGCCTCCGTATTCTTCGGTTTTTACAAAATCGCGGGTAAGTAAACGCCAGGGCGTCGTGTCCGGCCCCAGCGGGAATGGTTTCTGATAACTGAATTCTGCCATTTTTCTGGTTTTTACTGTCTCTGAATGGGATTAATGCATTCCGGCAGGATATCATTGCTGACGTCCGCCATTAAAGGCAGATAAAGATAAGTAAAAACAACGGGAGTTCTCCGCCGGATTTTTTTCAGGAAGTTTAAAGCCGGATAAGTCCGGGTGTTTATTCCGGCTCCTCCCGCGTAAACGTAAGATCCAGTCCGCCCTGTTTCAGCTGCATTTTTCCCGGTTCGGTAAATGTGATCCGTATGCCGGCCTGGTCGAAACGAAATTCCTGTTCGCTTGAGGCTTCCAGTGGAAAAGCCGCCTGACCCGTTCCCTGGCCGGTCAGCTGCTGCCCGTCGTAACGTATGGTAAGCTTCAGGGGGAAATCTTCGGCAGCATACACCCCTTCGTAGCTTTTCAGTTTCTCAGCCGGAACCCCGGCAACCTTAAAACCGGGTATCTCATACGGCATCCCGAGATACAGACTCAGAACCCCTTTCAGAATTTCGTTCTGACTGTAGCTCAATCCGTTTGAACATATGGCAATGCTGAGTTCCTTTTCCGGGAATGTAAGCAGAACGGAACTGAATCCGTCGATTCCACCCGTATGTCCGAAGCCTTTCATATCTTCAAACGTCATGGGAAAGATTCCCTTTCCAAAGTCTCCCTCCACGGTGGTCATTCCGGCAAGAAGGGGCTCACTAATAAGTTTGTGACTGAACAGAGCTTCGATGAACCTTACCAGTTCAGATGGAGTGGAAACCATGGCCCCCGCTCCGTGCGGTATGCTCATGTGGGTCTCGTTTTCTTTTGCCCATGCACCGTCTTCATACCGGTAGGAATAACTCTCACCCCGGGATGGATCCGTTGTGCCACCGTATGATGTACGAACCAGCCCGGCTTTGTCCAGAATCCGCTCTTTAAGATTCTCCTGATAGCTTTTTCCCGTGGCATCCTCAAGTATGTAACCAAGAAGTATATAGTTTGAGTTGCTGTAACGCGATTCGGTTCCGGGAGCAAAGAGGGGAGGATGCTGCTGTATCATCTCCAGGATTTCGGTTTGTGTTTTCGGAGCAACGTTCCATTCCAGGTATCCGGGATCGCTGGTTACGCTCCACAATCCGCTGCGGTGAAGCAGCATCTGCTCAAGCGTAATCTCATTCGCATCCGGCAGTTGCGGAAACCAGGCCGAGAGCTTCATCTCCGGCGTCAGCTTTTTTTCACCAAAAAGCTGATACACCATAGTTGCCGTAAACATCTTTGTTACGGAACCTATACGGTAGATGGTTTCAGTTCCTGAAGGAATCTGACGCTCAATGTCGGCATAACCACAGGCCCTGGCATAGGTTATTTCTCCCTTGTCAAGGATGGCAATGCTTCCCATAAACTTGTCGTGACGAATCAGCTGGTTTATCAGACTGTCGACCGGACTGCCTGAGGGGACACCTGCACAGGCTCCCGGAAGCATCAATATCCCGGCAACCAGAAAAACGATAACAATTCTTAATTTTTTCATGTTAGTAATATTTACTATTGTTTTATAGTCCGTATCTTTGATCGTGGAATATGCAAGTCTGAATCCGCATCCCAACCGGGAGACAGGAGTTTTCAGCTTGCAGGTATGGGTTAATCACAAACGTTTGACAGCATACGTGTGAAAAGGTTACAATTTTTTTAAGAAGCCCGGAAGCTGTGAAATATTTTAATGGACGCTACGGGCCGGAAGAGAGATAGTATTGAATTGTTAAAGATTAGTTAAGGTGCTACTTTTTTCCGTTTCTTCTGTTTATACCTGAAATGTTTAAAATAATGTAAAGATTTTTTGCCGATGGCCGGTTCGGGGACTGGCGGAAGTGAAGTTCACCGTAGTTTTAACTAAAAATTATTCCATTATGAAAAGAATTACCCTTTTGATTGGTGCACTTTTCGTGCTTTTACCGGTTTTAAACCTGAATGCCCAAAGAGTGCTTTACTACGATTTTGAAAATACCCTCGAAGAGGTAAACGGACAGGGCCCTGTACTTACGGTTCTCGGAGAGCAGGGCAGTTTTGTGGTGGAAACCCTGAATGAGGTAAATCAGAATACTAAAATGGTATACCGGTTTGCCGAAAACAGCGGATTGCAGTTTAATAATGCGGATGCAGATAATATCATTGGTACCAGTTACACCATCGAAATCTACTTTGTTTTTGATGAACTCAGCAGCTGGAAACGGGTGGTTGACTGGAAAAACCGCAAAACCGACTGGGGGGCATACGTCTATTACGGTCAGCTGAATTTCTACAACATTCTATATAGCAACGAGGCTCCGGTGGAAGAGGGAGAGTACACATATTATGTGATAACACGCACTGCGTCTGACGATCATGTTTTAATATATACCGATGCGGAAGTGAAAATCTCGTTTAACGATGCCGGAGGTAATGCACTGGTGGATGAGGACGGAGTGCTTAATTTCTTCCACGACGACCTTGTAGTTACCGGCGAGGCTTCCTCCGGTGCCGTGGCGATGATCAAACTGTACGACTACCCTCTTACGCAGGACGACATTACCCGGAACTGGGAAAATCTTGGTAGTCAGGTATTCGGTTTTGGAAAGCCGGAACAGAAGGTGGATGCGGCGGTTTATCCCAATCCGGCTTCTACAGAAGTAAGATTGGATCTGTCGAATTTTGAACGGAACAAGGATGTGGAGATCAGTATGATCAACTCCGATGGCCGGATGGTCTTCCGCACGAGGTCGCGAAACGGAGGCGGAAGCACTGATATTGGTACCAGCCTGTATCCTGCCGGCCTGTACCTGCTGAAAGCGGTACAGGGCAATACGATCGCCGTTACGCGCCTGATGATTCGTTGATCCCTTTGCGGGATGACCATCGTTAAACCATTGATCGTCCCGTCATTTTTCTGAGCAATGCCAGCAGCTCATTGCTGTGAAAAGGCTTGGCGATGTATTCGTCACAACCCGATTCCAGGCATGCTTCCCGGTCGCCTGTGCTGCCGTAAGCCGTAACAGCCAGGATTTTCATGCCCGGCGTAATCTGCCGGATCTGCTTTACGGCTTCCAGTCCGTCCATTCCCGGCATTCGGATATCCATAAGTATGGCATCAATATCCGGATGGTTTTTTACCATTTCAACCGATTCGGCACCACTGCCGGCAAGCAGCAGCCGGTCGGTATGTCTCGAGAGCAGTTTTTTCAGAAACAGACGGTTGATTTCTTCATTTTCTACAATAAGCAAGAGTGGAGGATTTTCGGAGGTACTGTCTGTCTCCACTGCAGGAACACTTTCTCCTGGCTTGATCCGTTTCACCGGGATCTCACAGGTTACTACCGTACCCTTTCCGGGACTCGAAGATACGTGTATGCTGCCGCCGAGTAAGCCTACCGAACCCTGAACAATGGCCAGACCCATACCGGTGCTGTTTTGCCAGCGGGTGGTATAAACGTTCTCCTGCATAAAAGGCTCAAAAATCAGCGGCTGGTATTCCTCCGAAATGCCTATTCCGGTATCGCTTACCGAGATACGCAGCGTAGCATCCGATATTCCGCAGGTTAAGCGTATATGGCCGCTGCCTGTAAATTTCAATGCATTGTCGAGGCACTCCTCAATTATTCTTCGTATTATTCTCTTATCGGCAATTATCAGGTCATCCGTACTGCTGTTAACTTCGTCCAGGGTAAATTCAAGCTCCTTTTTTTTCGCCCTGGCGATAAACGGGCGGGAGACTTCATTAACCAGATCATTCACCCTGAACGCCATGTTATTCTTTACCATATTGCCCGACATCAGCATCGACAAATCCATGATGTTGTCAATGGTTTTGGTGAGTCTGCCGATACTGTTTTCAAGCAGCACAATGAATTCCATGTTTTCGCTTTCCGAATATTCTCCGGAGGCAATAAGCTGGGCAAATCCCAGGATTCCGTTGAGCGGGGTGCGCACCTCATGGGAGATGTTTTTCATAAAGGTCGTCTTCAGCCGGTTGCTGGCTTCGGCATTTTCCTTTGCCCGGATCAGCTCATGCTGGATGTCGATAAGTTCCGTGATGTCGGTGATGGTTCCAATGAATCCGATAAACCGTCCTTCCACAACCTCAGGAACGGCCTGGCCATGTACCCAGATTACTGTGCCGTCGGGCTTCACAAACCGGTATTCGGAGCTCACCGGTATTTGTTTTTCGATCGCCAGCTTCCATTCTTTATCACGCTCGCGGCGGTCGTCGGGATGAATTGCACGCATATATTTGTTTTCCAGGGCTTCCTCAGCCGAAAGTCCCGTCAGGGCAGTCCATTTGGGATTAACAAAGGTGGTATTTCCTTCGGGATCGGCTCTGAAAATACCAACGGGAGCCATCCGGGTAAGTGCTTCAAACAGGTTCCTGCTTTCAATCAGTTCGAGTTCGGTTTTTTTACGATTGGTGATGTCCGTAAACATCGCAACCATTTTGCCTGGTGTTGACTGGTAAGCTCTGATTTCGTATGTGCCCGATATGATATCGTCTTTGTAATTCACCTGTTCGCTTACCCAGCTGATGTTTTCCCTGGCAGCCTTCCGGTAATGCTCAAGTGTACCCGAATCGTTCCTGCCGGGAAAGGCTTCCATGAACTCCATTCCGATGTATTTCGAATTATCGGTATGCAGTATCTTATCGGCAGCCGGATTGGCTCCTGTGAAAATAAGGCGGTCTCTGTCGTCAAGTTCAAAAAAGTGCATTCCTACCGGAGAGTTTTCTATCATCTGCCGGTGGAGCTTTTCACTCAGTTCCAGAGCTTCCAGTGCCTTCATCCGCTGAGTGACATCCTGCCCCGAGGTTCGGATTCCGGTTGTATTGCCATTTTTATCCAGAATGTGATTCCACGAAAGTGAAATCCAGAAAAGCGTACCGTCTTTTCTCTTAAACCGGAAAATCTTGTCTTTCCCGGAATGAGCCGAGCGAATTTCCCCGAACAAGGCTTTTGAATCGCTGATGCTGGTTTTGTCTATGATCGACAGTACCACTTCGGGCTCGGAGATTAATTCGTCGGGTGTATACCCGGTAAAGCGTTCGGCAGCCGGATTGGTCCACAGCATGCGGCCTTCCGTATCCAGCAGTGATTCCCAGTTGGCGGTGTAGTTGGCTATGTTTCTGAATTTCTCTTCGCTTTTTATCACCGCCATTTCGGCCAGTTTCCTCTCGGTAATGTCGTTCGATACGGAAAGTATGCCTTTTTTTCCTCCCGGCAGTATAACGGCGGATTCGGTCAGGTGAGAATAATAAACGGATCCGTCCTTCCTCAGGCTGGTGACTTCATGCGTAAGAACCTCTCCCGAAAGTATCCTCCGGATATTATCCAGGGCCTTCTCGTGGTTATGAGGCCGTACCATCAGCAAAATACTTTTGCCGATGAGCTCTTGCCTGCTGTATTGCGTTGTGATACAATACGCTTCGTTGATATCAAGGATTTGTCCCTGTTCATCCAGCAGTGAGATCCCGGAAGGGGAGGTTTTAAACAGGGTAAGGTAAAGGTCGCGAAGCTCTTCCGGCTTCCCGCTCCCGGCTGCAGGCTGGTCAGCAGGAACAGGAACGGCTTTCCACAGCAGGGTGTTGCCTAGTCCGCCAAGCGGAATAATTTCCAGGTCATACCAGTTCTGTAATACATCCGACCAGACCCGGCTGCTGGCTCTTTCCTTTATACCGGCTATTACAATTCCTGATTGTGCAGTGTTCCATACGGCCTCCCGCCCGCGAAGGGATTCTGCATCTGCTCCGGTAAGCAAAGCCATTGCCCGGTTGGCAAATAGAATTATGCCGTCTCTACCCGTAATGCAGGCGGCAACATCCAGGGCATCCAGCAACCCGGTGCTGCTGGTCGGGTATAATCCCTTTTTATCGTCCATTGTTTGTTTTAAGGTCAAATTGGTAAATTAAATACTGTACTGCCCTTTTCCCCTTTGCTTACATGTCAATACGCTTTAAGGCTGATTTTCAGGCTCAGGGAGCGTAAATGTGAAACAGCTTCCCTTGCCGGCAATGCTTCTTACCGTTAGTTTGCCTCCGTTTTTCTCAACAAACTCCTTGCACAGCAGCAATCCCAGACCCGTACTTGGTTCCCCCCAGGTTCCCTTTCGGTTGTTGCGGCCCGAAATAGAGAACAAACTTCTCAGCATAGGCTCCGGAATACCGATACCGGTATCGGTGATGGATATCTGTAAAAAGCCTTCCCTGCAAGGCGAGGCTTCCAGAAATATATTCCCGTTTTCCCGCGTAAACTTCACTGCATTTGAGAAAAGATTCCGGAGGATTCCTTCCAGCATAGGGCGGTCGGCATATACCTTCACATTTCCCGGTATCTCGTTGAAAACTCTGATTTTCTTGTTTTGGGCCGACTCAATCAGGGCTTCAGTTGCCTGCTCTGCCACATCTCTCAATCGCAACACCTCGGGGGTGAATGGCTTGGCATTCCGTTGTATCATCGACCATTCCAGCAGATTTTCGAGCAGGCGGTACAGGTTGTCTGCCGACTTTCTGAGCTCACCGGCAGTGCTTTTGATTTCCTCCACCGGCATCGTATCAATTTCCTCTTCCATCAACTCGGTCAGACTCAGAAACGATGTAAACGGACTCCTCAGATCGTGGGCGATAATGGAGAAAAATTTATCTTTCTGGTCGTTGATCAGTTTAAGATCTATGTTTTGTCTGTTTACTTCGCGTTCCGCTTTTTTGCGTTCACTAATATCGTGATAAATTGACTGATATGTGCCGTCGGGCAGGATATGGGTATGCATCTCCACTTCGATCAGCCGGTTGTTGGCGGCAATGAGCGTACGTTCGTTGGTAACGGTATGGCCCTGGTTCAGCAGATCGAAGCGGAACGGATTGGCTTTTATGCTTTCCGCCGTGAATATACCTTCGCTAATGTGGCGCCCTATCAGTTGATCGGGCCGGTAACCCGTCATTCGGATAAATGTGTTATTTGCTTCCGTGATAATTCCTTCAGCGGAGCCAATAAGAATGCCGGCAGCCGATGAATTAAACAATTCCCTGAATCGCTCCTCACTGCGTTTTAGTGCAATTTCAATTTGCTTCAGCTGTGAAATATCGCGCAGATGCTCTATAACATATTGTATTTCGCCAAAATCGTCTAAAATGGGATACGAACGGATGTCGAGCCAGATATCCCGGTCGGGGAAGTATTTCTCAACATGTGCCGGTTTTAACGTTTCGTATGTTATGCTGGTAGCGCATATTTCACATTCACTGCTGTTGCCATAAAGTTCGTAGCACTTCCTGCCTTCCGCTTCCCGGGGTTCTATACCCAGAAAGTCGTACCCTGCCTGATTATAACGTATAACCCAGTGATGCCGGTCCTGTATTCCTATGATGTCGGGGATGGAATTGAATAAGTTCTCAGCAAATCGAGGGACCTCACGGTTGTCACTGAGACTTTCTTCTAGCGTTTGTAGCAAACTCTTTGAGCTTGTAATATTCCGGGCGCAGATTACGGCATGTTCAATTGTGCCGGAGGGGCTTCTGAGGGCTTGCATCAGGTATTCCATCCACTGTTCGTCAAGCCTGAACTCCCGCTTTACAATCTCTCCCTTCACAAAAATGGTGTTCAGGATCTTCTTTCGCTGTATGGGATTGGTGTTCCGGTAAAAATCATAAATGCACCTGCCTTTGAATTCTGCGGGATGCATTCCGTGATTCCTGGCATTTGTATCGTTGGTCTCAAGTACAATACCATCTCTGTCAATCAGCATAAGCCCCTCTTCCATCGAATTGATAATGGCGCTTGCATAGTGATTGCTGATGCTTCCGTTGACTTTGTTTTTGCCGGATTCAGGGATTTCTATAATGGCAACAACCTGCTCCCTGTTGCAGGCTATTATGTTAATTTCCAGATCAACAATCTCCTTCCCCTGCAGGTTGGTCCTGAACTCCAGCATCTGTGGTTCATCGCCGTCGAGCAGGGTATTTATCTTTTCGATCAGAGCCTCAGAAAACTCAGGGGGAGTCGTCTCTTTTATATTCACTCCTGCCTGAAAACGGGGCATAACATTGTTTTTTTCGCCCATACTGTAGTTGTTGAGGCAAACACCGGCCCGGTTTAACCGGATTACCGCCTTTTGGTATTCAGATTGTGCCGTTCCGTTTTCATAGTCTCCATGCACTTGAGCATGCGCTGCTGTATCATGATTTTTATTCTGTAACGGTTGACTTCTGTACCCGGATTTTCCGCTGCTCATTTTCTGTGAAGCCATAGAAGTTGGTATTGCGTAGTTTATTATTTCCTTCTTAACAAAAACGGGCCCAGCCCTTCAAAATTCACTGGTTTCCCGTTTGGCAGAACCCATACCCGTTATACACCGGAAGCTCCCGAATAGCATGTATACAGCTACTTGTTTAGATATTAGCTAATATAGGACAAATTTTTTTCGGTACTTCATCTCCGGTTATATTTATTACGGATAATATCGTGCATCGTTCGACATCACAATCAAAAACCGGGATTCGGCGGAAGTTGTATCCCAATTATTTAAGCGGGATTGAAAAACGAAAGAAACGGATTAGCTTAAAATATCCGGCTTTTTATAATTTTGCCGCTTCTTTGAAAACTCGCAAAGCATCATGAAAGGCAAAATTCTTGGCGGGATTGCTTCGGTTTATTATCCCAAGCTGTTTACCACCCTCAGGGGGTACAATTTAAAAACATTTACATCCGATCTGATTGCCGGAATCATTGTCGGGGTGGTTGCACTTCCCCTGGCCATCGCTTTTGGTATTGCCTCCGGCGTTTCTCCCGAGCGCGGACTTGTTACTGCCGTTATTGCGGGATTTCTGATATCGGCTCTGGGCGGAAGCCGGACACAGATTGGTGGTCCTACCGGTGCATTTATCGTAATTGTGTACGGCATCGTTGAGAAATTTGGGGTGGAGGGACTTATCGTTGCAACTATTCTTGCCGGTTTTATGCTGGTGGGAATGGGCGTTCTGCGGCTGGGAACCATCATTAAGTTTATGCCATATCCCATTGTGGTAGGATTTACATCGGGCATAGCACTGGTTATATTTTCGTCCCAGATACGCGATTTTTTCGGGCTTCAGGTTTCGCAGGCAGTGCCTTCCGACTTTATTGAAAAATGGCAGTTCTATTTAAATAATTTCAGCTCTGTAAATTATTATGCTCTGGGGATCGGAGTATTTACCGTTCTGATTTCTTTTCTCTGGCCGCGCATCAACCGGCGTATTCCGGGAACTCTGATCGCTCTGATTGTTTCAACCCTTGCGGTATATTTTATGGAGATGCCTGTTGAAACCATCGGAAGCCGCTTTGGTACCATCAGGGCAACCATACCAAGCCCTTCCATCCCGGTGGTAAGCTGGGAAACCTTCCGGATGCTGCTGGCACCGGCATTTACCGTCGCTATGCTGGGAGCCATTGAATCGCTGCTGTCGGCAATGGTGGCCGATGGCGCAACCGGCGGCAGGCACCGGTCAAATACAGAGCTCATCGGACAGGGTATTGCCAACATCATAACACCCATCTTCGGTGGCATTCCGGCAACCGGCGCCATAGCCCGGACCATGACCAACATCCGCAACGGAGGCAAAACCCCGGTTGCAGGTATGATTCATGCCGTGGTTCTGCTGCTGATCCTGCTCTTTTTCGGTAACCTCGCGAAACTTATACCCATGAGCTGCCTTGCAGGTATTCTGGTTGTTGTTGCCTATAACATGAGTGAATGGCGTTCGTTCAAAGGCCTTCTGAAAAATTCCACATACGAAGTGGCCGTCCTTCTTACAACGTTCCTGCTCACCGTTATCATCGATCTTACCGTAGCAATTCAGTTCGGACTCCTCCTTGCCGTACTGCTCTTCCTGAAGCGGGTCATCGACTCATCGGGTGTTAAAGTTCTGGATATGGCTGTTGACGATGAGCATGCCGAAGAACCCGAAACCGCTCCCAAGCTCTCCATTCCCGAAAAGGTGGAAGTTTTTGAGGTCAGCGGCCCTTTCTTTTTCGGAGTAGCCAATAAATTCGACGAGGCCGAGTCCCAGGTTCTTGAACATCCGTACGTGCGGATTATCCGGCTCTACCGGGTTCCGTTTATCGATGCTACCGGGCTCAGCAACCTGAAGAGTTTTATCCGTAAAAGTCAGTCCAACGGCATTACGGTTGTGATCTCCGGTCCGGTAAAATCGGTGTACGATGAACTGGAAAAAGGTCAGGTGATCGCACTGGTTGGGCAGGAGAATGTGTGTGCCGATATCAACCTTGCCCTCAATCGTGCCAGCGAACTGGTCGGATTAATCAAACGTGAACACCATCACAAGCACGGGCATCACAGTTGATCAAGAATAGACGGCTGTCATTTTGCAGAAAAAAAATGCACCGGTCGGATGCCGGTGCATTTTTTTTTATCAGGCAGTAATTATTTAAGTCCTCTCTTTTTAAGCAGCGGCTCAGGCGAAGGATCCTGTCCCCTGAATTTGCGGTACTGAACCATGCCTTCATCGTTTCCGTTTTCAGCCAGGCAGTGCTTGCGGAAAGCTGCGGCAAGCTCCGGATTAAAGATATCGCCCGACTGTTTGAAATAATCGAATGCATCGCTGTCGAGGACGGCAGCCCACAGATAAACATAATATCCTGCTGCATATCCGCCGTCGAAAATATGCGAGAAATAGGTGCTGCGGTAGCGCGGCAGAATCTCGGGGATAAGTCCGATCTTATCCATGGCGGTTTTTTCGAATGCGATCACATCGTCAAGTTTTACGGGAGCTTCCAGTTTGTGGAATTCCAGGTCGAGTATGGATGCGGCAATGTATTCAACGGTGACGAATCCCTGGTTGAAATGACCCGAGTTGGTAAGTTTCTCAATGAGGGCATCGGGTATTGCTTCCCCGGTCTGGTAATGTTTTGCATACATTTTCAACACCTCCGGTTCTCCGGCCCAGTTTTCCATTATCTGCGAGGGGAGTTCAACAAAGTCGCGGGCAACATTGCCTGCCGTACGGGTGTATTTTCCATCGGTGAAAAGTCCGTGCAGACCGTGGCCAAATTCGTGGAAAAGGGTGGTGGTCTCTTCCCAGGTCAGCAGCGATGGCGTATCGCCGGCAGGAGGGGTAAAATTGCATACAATGGAAACCACGGGATCCACTTTTTGTCCGTCTTCCCATCCGGCCGACCGGAAACCGGTACACCAGGCTCCTCCGCTTTTCTCGGGGCGGGGGAAATAGTCCATATAAAGAACGCCAAGGTGCGATCCGTCGGCTTCCTTCACTTCAAAGGTTTCAACATCTTTCTGATAAACGGGCAGATTGGTGAGTTTATGGAAAGTGATGCCGTAGAGCTTTCCGGCAACGGCAAACATACCATCGCGTACGTTCTCGAGCTTAAGGTAAGGTTTCAGCTCATTTTCATCAAGGTCATACTTTTGCTTACGCAGTTTTTCAGCATAATACCACCAGTCCCACGATTCCAGCTTGATACCGGCTCCTTCCGAATCGGCTATCTTCTGCATTTCCGACAGATCCTTTTTCGCTACCGGAAGTGAAGCCCTGAAGAGTTCAGCCAGGAAATTGTCGACGGCTCCGGTGGTTTTGGCCATATTGTCGTCGATGATGTATGCAGCGTAATTATCGAAACCAAGCAGTGCGGCCTTTTCAGCCCTGAGCTTTACAATGTCGGCAACAATCCGTTTGTTGTCGTTTGCATTGCTGTTGTTGCCACGCATGAAATAACCCCTGTAGAGTTTCTCGCGAAGCTGACGGTTGTCGGCATACTGCAGGAAAGGGATCAGACTTGGTTTTGCCAGGGTAAATACCCATTTTCCTTCGTCGCCCATAGCGGAAGCTGTTTCTTTGGCAGCAGCAATTACTCCTTCGGGAAGACCTGCAAGATCGTCTTCGTTATCAATTACGAGCTTGAAGTTCTTGTTTATTTCAGCAAGCTGGTTTTCACCGAATTTTACCTGAAGCATGGATAGCTCAGCGTTGATCGTACGAAGTTTTTCCTGCTCTTCTGCCGGAAGGTTGGCTCCCTGACGTTCAAAATCGCGGAAAAACTTTTCGGTTACCCTGATCTGCTGATCGTCAAGACCCGCATTCATCCGGTTTTCATAAACCGCTTTAATCCTGGCAAAAAGCCCGGGGTTCAGCGAAACATCGTCCTGATGTCTGGCCATCAGAGGTGAAATTTTCCTGGCAATTTCCTGAAGTTTGTCGCTGGTGTGCGCACCATTGAGGTTATAGAAAACCATTGCGACGCGCTCCAGCAACTTACCCGATTTATCGAATGCAAGAATGGTGTTTTCGAAATCCGGGGCTGCGGGATTTGAAACAATGGCTGCAATTTCTTCATCGTGCTGACGGATGCCTTCCTCAAAAGCAGGAATGTAGTGCGAGGTGTCGATCCTGTCAAACGGAGGAACCTGAAAAGGGGTGTCGTACTCCGTAAAGAACGGATTGCTGTCCTGAACAGCGTCTTTTTTGTTGCCCTGGCACCCGGCAATAGTCAGCAGAGCGACTGCCAGCAAAGGCAGAATTAATTTTTTCATGATTGCGTGAATTATTTGAGAACAGGGAGTTGAAAATCCATGCAAATGTAGAAGGTTAAACGGCATAACCAAAACCGGCAAAAGGAATTTTGCTCTTTACAATACTGGAATTTCTTTGTTCCATCCCGATAGAATGCATCCATCAGATCCATAGTTAGTTCGTAACAGAATTGAATCAAATCCGAATCAAGTCCGAATCAAGTCCGAATCAAGTCCGAATCAACGTTCTTTTTTTTCGGACTTGTCATAGCGCAATCATGGAGGAATCACGAACCAATGCAGGAAAATGTGTAACTGTTTGTATGGAAAAATCATTAAATGTTGGAACTGCGGATTTCGTTCGGGATATTCAGCGCAATAGCTTGCATTACACAGCTTTAGCCTCTGACTTTTATTTCCCGGTTTCCGGAATGCGTTTTGCCGCAAGGGGTTTCGGAATGAAGAGGTCACGGGCAACGTTACCGATCATGTTGGTAAAAGCGGCATCAAAGGCACCTCCAACGATACCTCCGGCCAGGGGAACGGCTTTGCTTAAATTGATAATGCTGCGGCTGCCGGTTTTCGAAAGCAGCAGTATTCCGGTTTTTTGGTTGATGGCTGTAATGGTTTTCTCGGTAATCATTCCTGTAAGCTTAGCAGTGAGCATGCTGCCGAGCTTTATGCCGGCTTCCTGAAGGATGTCTTTTGCAGCATTACCTGCCAGGCAGGCATAAACCAGGGTCCGTACCCTGTCGTCGCGAATGTTGTGCCCACCCATTATGGCTATGGCTGCAATCATCCTTACCTGAATGTAAAGCACGCTCACCAGGTTAGCCGGAATGGCAACGGGTAGGGTTATGAATCCTCCAATTCCGGTAATGAAACCGCTGGATGCGGCTTTGGTATTCTGCCATCGTATCAGCTGATTTGAGCGGTCGCGAAGCGTACCCTCCTGTTTCAGGTAGGAGGCTGCAATTTCAGCGGCACTTCCCGTACCGGGGATTCCGCTTACAGCCGAATCGTAAAGGCTGTCGAGCACCCGGACTAAAGTAGAAGGGGTTATTTTCATTTGCATTTTTCGTGTGACAGGATTAATACGCTCCACGCCGCGGCAATAACCATGCCTCCTTTACGCGGAGTTTATAAGGCCGGGGATGGTACACTGCGTTTGCCCCGTTGCTGAACAAAAAGCGTCATCAGCAGGAAAATGGTTCCTATCACGAAAAATACACCAATAGCAAGAACCGAATAACGCATGCTTCCGGTAAGAGCTTCAATAATTCCAAAACTGAAGGTTCCGGCGACGGTAGCAAGCTTCTCCATTACATCGTAGAAGCTGAAATAGCTGGTATGGTCGGTAGTGTCGGGCAGCATCTTGCTGTAGGTGGATCGTGCAAGTGCCTGCGAGCCGCCCATTACGATTCCGATAAAAAAGGCGGCGATCATAAATTCAACCGAATTGCTGATGTAATATGCCCCGATGCAAATGGCGATCCACGCAAAGACAGAGATCAGCAATGCCTGAAGATTTCCAAAACGGGCCGACAGCCTGCTGAAAAGATATGCTCCCCCCATGCCTACCAGCTGAATAATGAGAATTGTGGGAATCAGTACGGCTTCATTCAGCCCGATTTCTTTTTCACCATAGGTTGCGGCCATAAACATCACGGTAAGCAAACCCATCATCACAAAAAAGAAGCCTATCAGGTAAAAGCTGAGTTGTCGCGAAGTACGTACCTGTTGAAAAACTTTATCCAGCTCCCGGTAACCTTCCAGAAAGATATTGGTCTCCCTGTCCTTGCGCCGTTTCCGGTGCGTATAACGTGGTAGCCGCCGGAAGGTAATCTGTGAAAATCCTATCCACCAGAGAAAGACGGTCAGAAATGAAATGCGGGCCGGCAGCGATGAGTCGGTGATTCCGAATAAGTCCGGCTTCATGATCATCAGCAGGTTGAACAGCAAAAGCACAACCCCGCCCAGGTATCCCAGCGAATAACCCCGGGCACTGATCCTGTCCTGATCTTCCGGTTCTGCAATCACCGGAAGGAAAGAGTTATAAAAAACAATGCTTCCGCCGTAGCCTATGGTTCCAATTGTAAAGGCTATGATGCCGAGCTCAACGGCATCCCCGTCGAAGAAAAAGAGCGCTCCGCAACCCAATGCCCCCAGCCAGGTAAAAAACTGCATAAACGATTTCCGTCGACCGGTGTAGTCGGCCAGCGACGAAAGCATGGGCGAGAAAAATGCAACCATAAGGTACGCAGCCGCAATCGACCAGGAATAAAGTACCGTATTGATTACTTCCAGCCCGAAAAAAGAAACCGTATAATCGCCGGTACTTCCACGTGTTACCTGGTTGTAATAGATCGGGAAAATTGTAGATGCTATGGTCAGCTGATACACCGAATTGGCCCAGTCATACATTACCCAGGCTCTTACCACTTTCTTATCGCCCTTCTGTATCGGAGCGTTTCTGATCGATTTTTTCAATGGCAAACCGTTTTCGTGCAGACTGCTAAGGTACTGCAAAATCGGAAAGTTTGTCTGTATCTGTTTTTTTGATTTTCATGCCTGAATTTTTTGAACTTTTCTTCCGGCTACTCTTTATAACTAACTGATTATCTATTACATTTAATTTTAATATTTTTATTTTATTGGTTTTTGCGCATTTTTGCTTTTCCGTCAACCTTTCTTATCTTCGTTGAAACTTTATCCTCAGCTTATGAAACAGCATTTCAGGATTCCCATCATTTTAGTTGCATGCGTTCTGCTAACCACTGCCGGTGCTTTTGCACAGCAGGATACCACAAAAAAATCGGATGAAAAAGTAAAAACAGGTCTTAACCTGGGCGCTCTTCCTGCCGTTGCCTTCGATTCGGATATTGGGTTTCAATACGGTTTGCTGGCTAATCTTTTCCAGTACGGCGACGGTTCGGTATATCCCGATTACCGCTGGTCGCTCTACGGCGAATGGTCGCGCACTACCAAGGGAAGCGGAATTAACCAGTTGTTTTTTGATTCAAAGTATCTGCTGCCCAGCAACATCCGGGTAACCGCGGACCTTAGCTTTCTTACCGAGCAGGCTCTTGATTTCTACGGATTTAACGGGTATGAGTCGGTCTATAACTCCGCCTTTACCGATAAAGACGATACGGAAAACTATATTTCCAGGGTTTTCTACCGGCACGAACGTAAGCTGGCGCGGTTCACCATCGATTTTCAGCGTCGCATCGGCGACCTTCCCCTCCGGTGGATTGCGGGTTACGGATATTTCAATACGCAGATAGCTCCTGTGGATATCGAAAAGCTGAATAAAGGCCGTGATGAGGAAGATCTGCTTCCGGATGTGGACGGACTGTACGATAAATACGTTGCCTGGGGACTGATTTCGCCCGAAGAAGCCGATGGAGGTGCTCTTAACTTCCTGAAAGCAGGATTGGTATACGATACCCGCGACAACGAGCCCAATCCCAACCGCGGAATCTGGACAGAGCTTGTAATGATGACGGCTCCCACCTTTTTGGGCAACAGCGAAGCGGCCTATACAAAACTTGCATTCACCCACCGGCAATACCTCCCCGTGGTTCCGCAGAAGCTTACGTTTGCCTATCGTCTCGGCTGGCAGGGCACAATCGACGGGGTAGCGCCGTTTTACATGCAGCCATACATGATCAACACCTTCACAAAATCCACCAAGAACGACGGACTCGGTGGTGCCAGATCCCTCAGGGGCATTCTGAGAAACCGGGTTGTCGGCGATGCTTTCGGATACGGAAATTTTGAACTCCGTTATAAATTCCTGAAATTCAGTAAATGGAATCAGAATTTTTATTTCTCACTCAACGGTTTCTCCGATATGGGCATGATTACCAAAACCATACCCCTCGACCTAAGTCTTGTTTCGGAAACCGATAAGACAGAACTTTTTAAAACCATCGACCAGGGGCTGCATTTTTCGTACGGTGCCGGACTTCGCATTGCCATGAACCAGAACTTTATTGTTGCGGTCGACTATGGCCTGGCCGGCGATGAACGCGACGGGAAAAGTGGTATGTACATCAATCTGGTCTTTCTGTTCTGACAGGTAATGCTCAGCACTCAGTACTAAAAGCAAACGGCTGCTCCCGGATTCACCGGTGCAGCCGTTTGTTATTTTTTAAGGTAAACAGCAATAAGGACAACTTCCGTTTACTGTTTCATAAGCTTTATCTCCCCGGAAGCATTGCCTGAAATAACTTTGAGAAGGTAAATGCCCGACGGAAGATGTTCCAGATTCAGGTTTATACTAGTATCTGCAGTGGTGGTCCGGTAAAGAAGTCTTCCCGTAAGGTCGGTGATGAAGATATCCGCCTTCTGACCATCCGTTCCGCTGATTATAAGCGTGAAATTTCCCGTTCCCGGATTCGGGTAGACATGCAGGCCGGCGGTTTTTGAAATTCCGTATGTAACTCCTGTGTTGATGGTAACGGTAAATTTAACGGGTACTTCCAGTTCGGGCTGGCCGGGGTCGTTTGAAAGAATTATCACCGTGCCGGGATAGATTCCGGGTTCCATGTTTGTAGCGTCAAACGTAAGTTCGATTTCCTGCTGCGCTCCCGGAGCCACACTTCCTTCAGGCTGTCCGGCACTCAGCCAGTTGCCGGAGGGTACCGTACGTACAAGTCCTGCACTTATGTTTTTAGCCTGATGTCCGCCGTCGCCGTATGTATCTTCTATCCAGAACTTCCACACGCCGCTGGCATCTTCACCGGCAAAAGCGCGGGTGCTCATGGTGTAGTTCCCATTGCTTTGTCCGGATGCAATCATAACCTGCATTCCAGAAGGCGATTCCGCCCAGAGTGAGCCCTCCGAGGGGTAATTATCGGTAGTCCAGTTATAACTGATGAACACCTCATCCATCACCCCCTCCTCGTTTACCGTAGCCGTAGTCCAGCCGTTTTCGGTAAAGGTATTGTACTGGTAGGCGTTAGCCATCGGACTGTTTGGCAACGAAAGTGGGATGGTGTCGGTAACGCCGGTTTTAACCGTGATAAAATAATTCAGGCTTATGGCTCCCTGATTGCCGATGGTGAGGGTTTCCGTGCTTGTGAGGTCTTTCATTGCCGTTACGGCGATAAGGTCCGGGGAAACGGCAGCGGTGGCAAAAAGCTGCTGGCCGATGTAGAATTCGTGCGGATCCGGTTTTCCGATAAAGGGATGATTCTCGCTTCTTCCCGAGGCATCGGCGGCGTGAATGTAATACTGAACGGTGCTTCCGTATTCCGGTGTTTCGAGGGATGCCGACCAGTTGCCGCCCATGGTTGGAGACATTTTTATGGACTCAAAGGGGGAGTATGGATTTGGGTTGAATCTGTAATACAGAATTACCGAATCGGAAATTACGTCTGCGCCGCTGTAGGCCGTTACGTTTGCGCTGAAGCCCAGGGTTGCTGCGGGATTTTGATTTGCAAGAAATGGGATATGCCTGATTCTGAGCATTCCCGGATCTGCTATCTCGTGTGTGCGGCAGTGTAGGGCATCGGTTGACTCCCAGGGAGTTCCGGTTTGACCCATAATTCCAAAGACCTTATAGCCGGGCATTGCCTGCCTGTAAACCTCCAGGGCGGCAGCATCGTTCTGCGAACCCATGATCGGTACAAATACCTTATCGTTCAATATGAAAGAGTTGGTATACGGTTCGTTCTGCGGAGTGTTAACGCGGTATATCTTATACGGTACGCCCCAGGGAGTGGTAATGGAAGCAAAATAGGCGGCAGTGGCTTCGAGTTCGTCGTACTGAGGGTGGGAGGGAGGTACCGACCTCAGAAGAAGCTTATGTGGAGCCAGATACTTGCCCCAGCAGTCGATATGGTCGATGTAAGTGTTGTTGGGATCTTCCACCACATGGTAATTATTAATCCCGAGGTATGCCTGCATTTTCTGATCCACCTGGGTGGGAGTCTGTCCCGGGTTTTCCGTATATGCAATCAGGGTTGAGGCGGCAGTTCCGTAACCGTCGGTCATATAATTGCCTCCTGTGTGGATAACATTCATTCCAAAAAGGGGAAGTCCCATGGCTGTCGCCACCTTTACAGGGATGTCGTCGTCGTTGGGTCTGGGGCGGTTGTAAGGAAAATCTACGATACCAACCTGTGCATCGCCAAAAGCGATAAACCAGGGGCCATAGTCGCGTGTCCAGTAACTTTCGGTGGGAGCGTGGATAAAACTGCAGTTTGCAAGATTAACTCCGGCCTGCGTATACTGATTGCGCACCGTATTTTCCTGTGAAACACCGCTTACCAGCGTTATTACTTCTGCATCCCGGGCCATTTCACGTATTAGTGAAACAGGAATCCCGAAAGGGTATCTGACGAGTACGGCTTTCGAACGTTCAAACTCGCCGAGGCTGAAAATGGCTCCGGGAGGAGGGTCCGTTTCAGCAAAACTTATCCCTAACAGGTGTTTGTTCTGTGCCTCCTCAGGCGTCATATGGTGTGTGAGAGCCGGTACGGGATACCTGTCGCCCTGCGCCTGAAGGGTCAGGGATGCCACGACCAAAAACAGGCCGGTCAGTGATTTAAAAATCGGTTTCATAAGCCTCGTTGCATCAAACATACCCGGCAAAGGTAAAAGAATTGCATATATTCCGTGTGTTAAAATTTTTACATGGCTTAGAGTTGGTAAGTTGCCGGAAGACGGCGATACAGGGCCTGAGGCAACAGAGATATAATTATTTCAACATAATTCTTTGATAATCTATATGCTTTGTTCGGGTTAATTGTTACTTTTGTTCCTGTTATTACCATTTCAAATGGCAAAGGAAACGGAAAAACTAACGGTTCTTGCCCTAAAAAACGGGGATAAACAGGTTTTTGAATCTGTTTTCCGGGAGTTTTATGGTCCGCTCTGTACCCATGCCCGTCGTTTCCTGGTTGATGCAGGCGATGCGGAAGAAGTTGTCCAGGAAGTTTTCTTCAAAATGTGGGAGCGCCGCGATATGCTGGTAATCAGCACATCTCTTTCTGCTTACCTGTATAAAGCAGTAACCAATCACGCACTTAATTTTATCCGCTATCAGAAGATGGCCCGCCAGTATCAGGAGTATATAGGGTTTAACACCAGCGAAGACGATCAGATTTCGGCTCACGATACACTGCTGCATAACGACCTGGAAACAAAATTCGGTGCAATTGTTAAAACAATGCCCGAACGGAGAAGGATAATTTTTGAAATGAGCCGTATAGAGGGATTGAAATATCATGAAATTGCCACTAAGCTGAATATCAGCGCTAAAACCGTTGAAATCCAGATGTCGAAAGCGCTTGAATTTATGAGGGATAAACTGCGTGACTATTTGCCTGCCTGGGCCATGCTCATCATGGTAATATCCCAATTTTAAAAAAATATTAAAAATTCCGGATAATCAGTAGGGGTAAAAGCCGTTTCGATTGTCTTACAGCTGTAATAGAAGGATTAAAACCAGCATGCTCTTCAACCGCAATAAATATAAACGTCTCATCGTCAAGATGATACAGGGGGAAGCTACCCCTGAAGAGCAGCGTATGGCCGAACATTGGATTTCCCGGAGCCGCGAAAACCGGCGCCTATATGAAAACTACAGGGACTTATTGCTGCTTACCGACCAGAAAAAGGTCAACTACGATACCGACAAAGCCTGGAATAAACTTGAACAACGTATCAGCGCCAGCGACAGCCAGGGTCGTTCACCGGTCAGAAAACTCCATCAGCAACGCATGCGTACCATCCGTTACGCCGCCATCAGCGGGGTAGCTGCACTGTTTCTTGTTGCACTGGCGTTGTTTCCCCTGCTGAACAGACAGCCCGAACTTAAAACTTTCGCAACAGCCGGTGAAATTTCCGGTGATTATAAACTGCCCGATGGGTCCGTTGTAGTTCTCAATTCAAACTCAGCAGTAAATTATCCCGATCGCTTTCAACGGCATTCACGGGAAATTTCTATCTTTGGAGAGGCGTTTTTTGAAATAAAACCTGATGCAACCCGGCCGTTTATCATTCATGCGTCCGGTCTCGACATTAAGGTTGTCGGAACTTCTTTTACCGTTGCTGCCGATCCGGAACAGGCGTATGTTAAAGTTACCGTCAATACCGGAAAGGTACTGGTATATCCGTCCGGTTATACCGACGAAAAAGCTGCATCTGCCAGCCACCTGCTCGAAGCAGGGGAAATGGCAACCTACAGCACTGAGTCCGGACAAATTACCAAAGGGGTAAACGACGATCTCAACTTCCTGAGCTGGAAAACTGGGATCCTGGTCTTCCGGGAAGCCCGGCTGGCCGAAGTTTTCAAAGCGCTTGAAAATAAGTACAATATCAGGTTTGCAAATGCAAAGCCCGATCTTTTAAACCAAAGACTGACAGCCCGCTTTGAAAATGAATCTCTTAACCAGGTACTCGAAACACTGTCTCTCATCTTCAACACCGAATTCAGTATTCATGGTGCTGAAGTTATGGTTCATTAATCCGGGTGGATTTTCCCTGAAACATTTTTCCGTATTCAACGGCCTGCATTACCTGCTTGCCATTCCGGCACTGATGGTCCTGTTTTTTTTGTTTTCACCAGCACCTTCTCAGGCGCAATCTTCAAAGATGAATGAACCGGTAAGCATTACCGCTGCCAACGAACCGGTCGCAACCGTGCTCGACCGGCTCAGCCGCAACACCGGCCTTACTTTCTCTTACAATCCCGATCAGCTGAATACATCCCACCGGATTACACTCAACATGGTTCGAAAACCTCTCAGCGAGGTACTGGAAGCTATTTTTAATCCGCTCAATCTGAACTTCCGCCTCAACGGAAACCAGTTGGTGATCTTTGGTGCCGGACCTGCAGAATCCCGACCTTCCGTTCAGGAACCTGCCAAACCCCTCATCTCCGTCGCTGTCCCGCAGGTAATTACCCGGCACGATACCGTTTTTCTGACTTCCACAACGTACCTCACCGACACCATCACCCGAACCGATACCGTTCTGAAATTCGATACCGTCTTTATCCTGAAACGTTCGGCAGATGAACGCATCGGGAAAGGGCAGATCTTCAGCGACCTGTCCTCACTCGAAAAGGAACTTACCCGCGAGCTTCGCTTTCATGCAGGTTTTACTGTCAACTGGATGAACGGAATCTCCCGGTTCACAGCCGGAAGTGAATACCGGGAAAAACTCAACGATTACAAAGAAGCGTATTCCAATAAAAATATATCAGGATCCCTGGCACTTGAACTTATGGCATCCTACAACCGGACTTCCGCCGGGACAGGAATTTCCTATGCGAGTTTTGGTGAACGATTGTCGTACAGCATGCAAATTTCCACCGGTGGTTACTTCCGTAAAGATACCCTCGATGCCTATTACACCCTTGCAGGTGCCGACACCAGCTGGTTCTACGTTATGGATTCAACGTACATCCCGCTCGACCTGAAACAATACGACTACAGGTCATCCGTGCGGCGCAACTATATCGAAATCCCTCTTTTTGCACAGTATAACTTTCCGGTCGGACAGGGATTGCTGTATTTCAGAGGCGGTCTTATTGCCGGCATCAGCTCAAAGGTTTCAGGCTTATATATTTATACCGACAACGACGGAGCCGGTGACATAAAAGAGCTCGAAATGCGACCCATTGTGTTTTCCTGGCAGCTGGAATCCGGAATACAGATGCCTGTGTATCCCAGAATTTCGGTGAAGGCAGGGATAATGTACAGGCGACAGATGCAAAGTGTTTACAAAGATTTTCCCATAGAGACCCGAATTGATGCCTTCGGACTATCCTGCGGAATTCTTTATAAAATCTGAGGTTTTCTTCTCATTAGCGAAACCGTAACTTATGGTTTCATACAATTGAAAATCAAACATTTTTATTATTTCCACAATTTAGGCTGCTGCTCCCGCGCTTTAATTGTGGTATTCTGTACACACGAATATTTGATGAGCGTTTCAGGGAAGTGTGAATATTATGTATTTTTGTTAGGGAAATAGTTTTTTTTCGTCCCGGATTGTTATAGGGTTAATCCGGAATTGTACGATCAGGCAATGATAATCAGGATACTAAAGTATATTTTACTGTCGCTTCTCATCTGGCTGTTCGTTGCTGTCCCAGCCAGGTCTCAGGAATATGTAGGCGGTCTGATCAGTGAAGACGCCGTATTTTCGCCTGCCCTGAATCCCTATGTGGTAATCGAAACCCTTATTGTTCCCCAGGGCGTTACCCTCACTATTCTGCCAGGTACCACCATGAACTTTATGATCCGTACCTCCCTTCGGATTGAAGGAGGTACCCTGGTCGCTATGGGAACGCCCGATAATCCCATTATCCTTGATGCCCACAACCCTTCCGGGGATGATGACAAAAAATGGGACGGCATCAGCTTCCTGCATGCAACCACCGAAACCGGTCCCGGGGGTGAATATACCGGGGGCTCTTTTCTGAATTATGTTCAGATATCCAGAACAACAACAGGACTGGCTCTTTCAGATACCTCGTACATCCATGCACCGGAAATCAGTATCCGCAACAGCGATTACGGCATTTATCTTCAGTCGGGAGCAACACTGGTGCTCAGAAACTCTGTAGTTGATGCCTGCAGTTATGGAATGTACATCCGCAACAGCGGGAACAATGAAATTAACGGCTGCCAGATTACCAACTGCGACATAGGGATTTTTTTTCCTTCCAATAATGTTAGCCGCAACAACCGGATTATCAACAACAACCTGAGTAATAACCGAAACATCGGATTGTTTATGAGTATCGGACAGAACGATATTCAGTTCAACACCATTTCCAACAACACGGTCGCATACAACAACATCGGACTTCATATTGGCAATGGAGGTGCAGGGGATATCGGATTTAACCGCATTTCCGGTAATCTGATCCGCTACAACGATATCGGGCTTAAGCTATCACAGGATGCTGATACCGTAAGCGGAAACCTGATTGAACTCAACGGAACCGGACTTTCGCTGAACCGTGCATCGGCAAACAGCATAACAGGGAATACAATCCGCAGTAATTCCGACTGGGGCGTATTGCTGACCGATGGATCCAACGATAACCGTATCGAAGAAAACAGTATCTGCAGTAACAGTGCCGGTATCAAAGTAACGCACAAAGACTTCCGGTTTTCCATAAACAATAGTTTTGAAAAGAATACCATTGCCGGTAACCTGGCCGAAGCATTCTACTTCGAGTCCGGACCGCAATCGGGAGTTCACTTTAACTCCATCTCCGGTATCCGCGATACCGCCGTTTTCGTAAATCGCTGGTTTCAGGATGTACAGGCAACATCCAACTGGTGGCATACTACCGATACAACGGTTATTAACCAGCTGATTTATGATGTTTTCGACAATTCCGATCTGGGCAGGGTAATTTATCAGCCTCTACTGGGCGCCCCCGATCCGCAGGCTCCGATCTCTGCACCCGGGATGGTGGTCAAACGGCAGGTCGGGCAACAGGTGCTGGTTAACTGGAATTCGAACACGGAAGCAGATCTTGCCGGGTACAAAGTATATTTCGGCTGGAATCCCGACGGAGGTTTTTTGAATCGTATCGATATCGGGATGGATACCCTGGTAATACTCGAGGGGCTTGTTCTTGAAGATGTGATTGCCGTTACTGCATACGATCTTGATGCAGATGATACGAACGACCAGATGGAAGGTCACGAAAGTGCCTACGCTTTTGCCATCCCCGGCCCCTATGCAGGAGGCAGTACTGTAATCTGCGAAGACGAAGTGTTCTTTACCGCTTCGGCAACCGCATCCGGTTATCTGAGTCTGGAGTGGACAACCTCAGGCGACGGGACTTTTCTCAATCCTAATTTGCTGATTACCCAATATGTGCCCGGGTCTGCAGATATCGAAACCGGGACTGTCAGCCTGTACCTTCAAATTACTACCGCTTCTTATGTTATGACCGACAGGCTTGATGTACAGATAATGGGACAGCCGGTTGTATTTGCCGGTAACGATACCATCGTTAGTCCGGTCGGAGGTTTTCATGCTGCAACGGCTGTGGCAACGAACTACACCAGCCTCTTCTGGACCAGTTCGGGTGACGGAATGTTTGAAAATGCCGGGCAGCTCAATACCCGTTACATTCCGGGTCAGGCAGATCAGAATGCCGGATTTGTGATTCTTACGCTTCACCTTGTGTCGGAATGCGGGAATGTAAGCGACGATATAACCCTTACGGTTCGTCCCTCTTTCAGTATCAGTGGTACAGTCAGACACGGACAGACGATGATACCAGGAGGGGTTGTGCTTGCGTTAGGCAAGGATGATTCGGGTACCCGTGCAGTAATGTCGACATTTACGGATGATCTGGGATCATTCAGCTTCGACGATCTTTCTACCGGCTATTACTACCTCTATGCACTGAGTAGTCCGGATCTGTATCCCGGCCGGGTTCCCTCGTATTATGCCCGCGGTCCGTTCTGGCAAAATGCTTATCTCCTGCCTCTGACAACCGATGTGTACGATGTGGATATTGAGTTATCGGATGTGGATGCCGTGCTTCCGGATGGACCGGGTCACATCTCCGGAGTTTTTGTAAATCAGGGAGAACCCGGACGCGATTCGGAGATATTTCTGAATCCATGGTTTGGGAACTTTCTCCAGGCAGATGATCTTCCGTACACCCCGGCGGTTAACCATGTTGTTCTTCTGATGAATCCTTCGGTAAACAAGATATTGGGCTGGGCACTTACCGGTTCCGACGGATCCTTCCTCTTTCCGGAGCTTCCCTACGGTTCCTACCGTTTGCTGGGCGAGAAAGCCGGATATTCCAGCAGTATTTCTCCACTGATAACGCTTTCGCCCGAACACCCGGGATCAGAGGATGTTCTGCTTTCGCTGGATCTGTACAAAATCGACATCTCTGTTCCCGATCCGGGCAGCGCTGTGGTCAGCACAGGAATAATCTACCCCAATCCGGCTTCGGATTTCTTCCGGTTTGTACTGCCGGGAAGTGATCCGACAATTCCCGTTATGCTTGAACTTTATGACATGAAAGGCGTATGTGTCTTAACCCGCACCAGTTTCCCACACGAGTCCGGTTCGGTGCCAATCGTTGATATTTCGTCTGTTCAGCCGGGTGTTTACCAGTGCGTTCTTACCGAAGGAACTGCAAGGAGGTACGTTACCAGGCTGATTATCTCCCGTTAGCAGGGTTTGATGTGAGAAACACTGTTTTTGAGCGATTTTCCGGAATAAGACTTTCATACTCTGGTAAACCCTTCAAATAAATTTGAAAATTATTGGAAATCCCTGCAAAAGTAAAAACGATAGTGTGGCAGAGATGTTTGTTATTTATTTGTAACACGGTAGATTTAAATACCTCAACGAGCTGATAATTAGAACTTAACAAATACATTATTTAAAATCTATATATGAAGTAATCAATTATAATGATATGTGAAAATATTGCATTAGTAGTTGGTGTTAAATGCTTGTCTGGCGCAAGTTTTTGTAAATCAATCGAGTAAAAATTATTGCGTTAAAAAATATTAAAAATGCATTTTATAGGTGTAAGTAGCCGGAAATTATTATTTTTGTCACCGGGAAACGCAGTATGTGATGTTTAACTGTTGATATTCACCGAGAATTGCAGTTTTGGTTTATGAAGTTTAATCAACCGGAAGAAAGCAATAATGGTAATTAATTAACAAATTAAATATCAACCCTTTGCAGTTGATAACTATCAATTTTTTATAAATATCAACTGTTTTGGTAACGACATGAAAGGGATTTCTGCAGGATTTAATTCATAATCCTCTGGATTACAGAAAAGGATGCTGAATTGAGATGAGCTGTCCCATCGCTGTTATGGCGTTGTGGGTATACGATAACTGTTGCCTGACGAATAACTGACGGAACGACTATTAATTGCTTGGAGAACATGTTGAACTTGAATATGAATTGTTTGTCAGCTGTTATAATTGGGTTGATCTGCCTGCCGAAAAAGCTCGTTTGTGCTTTCCTCCCTTTTTTCAGAAAAAAGTTGTTCATCAAATCCGGCACTTTACAGCGGATTGGTTCATTTACCAGAGCTGCAATAGTGTTGAAGGTGGCCTTAAGCGCACCCGGTTCCCGTACACGAAATATGTATGGGAAATTAATGTATTCGAATTAAAATGTTGATTATTAATAATATGCTAATCGTCAAAATGACAGAAAGGAGGTTTTCAGGACTGCAATCGCATTTTAAGGTATTCCCTGTCTTTCAGGGTATTTTCAATTCAATTAATGTTAAATTAAATTTTCTACAAACAAAATGAGAAAGCTAATTACGCTGTTCTTTCTGCTGTTTTTCGCAGCAGGAGTCAATCAGGCGCAGGTAGCCAACATGCTGTTTACCCAGACCTCGGGAACCTATACCGAGATCACGGGAGGAACAGTACTGGCTAGCGGTTCGTTTGATGACACGGTTATTCCGGGAGTTGCCATTGGCTTTACATTCAATGCAAATGGTGTTAATTTCACCACTTTGAATGTAAGTCCCAACGGTTACCTTTGGTTTCACCCAACCAGTACCTCTTCGCTGGGGTACGCTCCAATTTCTACTACTACAGCAGCAACGCTGGCCGTAAGTCCTATGGGACGCGACCTTCAGAGCATGGCTGCCGGAGCTGAAATCCGGGTGGAAACCACCGGTGTTGCTCCCAACAGGGTTGCAACCGTTCAGTGGAAAAACGTAAAGCGTTACGGAACAAGTTATGTCGATGAAGTACTTAACTTTCAGGTAAAGCTCTACGAAACCACTAATCAGATTGACATTGTTTACGGCCCCATCACGGGATCGGCTTACACATCACCTATTCATCCTCAGGTTGGACTAAGGGGAGAAGTGAATACCGATTACGCGAACCGCACTACCACTACAAGCTGGAGTGCCTCAACTGCAGGTACAAGCAATTCAGCTACCATGACTCTGACCAACACTGTTTTCCCTGCGTCGGGTCTTACGTATTCATATACCGTTCCCGCTCCGGTAGCTGCAGTATACAGCTCACCCGGCAACGGTGCTTCAGGTCTGCCCATCTCACTGAGTCTCAACTGGGCTCCCGGTGTTGGTGGTGGCGCACCTTCAGGGTACCTTGTATATTTTGGTACCGATAATCCTCCTACCAATATTGCCAATGGAGTTAACGTTGGCAACGTATTAAGCTACGCGCTTCCTACACTGACTTATGCTACCCAGTATTACTGGCAGGTTGTTCCTTTCAATGGAACGGGTCAGGCTCCTGGTAACGCTACCTGGTCGTTTACGACCTCACTTGGTATCGGAACCCTCGAAGGATTTGTTACCAATGGTTTTGGCATCCCTATGGGTGGCGTTACCGTAAGTATTGACAATACTGTTAATACCTACAGCACAACCAGCGCAGCCAACGGAGCCTACCAGCTTCCGCTGATTCCCGCCGGTAACTTCGTTCTCACGGCAAGCATTGCTGGTTACAACACTACAACAATGAATATTTTTGTAGCTCCTGAAACCACAACTTACCAGAACATTTCGATGCTTCGTCCGGCTATGGCCGTTACTCCCAATCCGTACAGCGTATCGGTTAACCCCAACGAAATGGTTGACGGTGCCCTTAACATCACCAACAACGGTGACGGACAGCTCGGATGGAACGCCAGTATAGCTTATACTTCACCCGGACCTAACACCTGGCTGACGCTCGGACAGGCAACAGGTACCGTTCCTGCATATTCCAACTTCAATCTCCCCGTAGCCTTCAACGCAACCGGACTTACTGCCGGTACCGTTAAGACTGCCGAGATTACCGTTACCTCAACCCCCAACGTTGGAACCGTGGTTATTCCTGTAACCATGACCGTCGGCGGCGTTGCCCTTAATGTACCCACCAACCTGGTAGCTACCCTTGCCAACCCCGTCAGCGGACAGGTTTCCCTGAGCTGGGATTTCAGTGCCAACCGTGCTTTCCAGTTCTTCGTGATCAAACGCAACGGTGTACAGGTAGGAACTACCATGGGTAACACCTTCAGCCAGACTCTTCCTGCTTACGGCGTATACTCTTACACCGTACAGGCCGTTTACGATGAAGGCAATTCCGCACCCGCAGGTCCCGTTACCATCGAGTGGTCAAACCCCACCCTGGTACTGAACCCGACATCGCTCTACAACGAGCAGTATCCGAACTCCAGCGAGCAGGTGGTATTCCAGATCTCCAACACCGGAGAAGGAACACTTGCCTATTCATTCCCTGAATACGCAGCCCGTCAGCTTGTTAACTCACCTTCCTTTACTCCCAACGTACGTTCACAGGTTGAGCCCGTTGCAGTGGAAAAAGGAGAAGCCGACCCGACCGACGGAATGGGTAACCGCAACCTTCGCGGTGCAGGTGGCCCTGACGGATTTGGTTATATGTGGATCGACAGCGACGAAGCCGGCGGACCTGCTTTCGTTTGGAACGACATCACATCAACGGGAACTCAGATTACCGGTCTTACCGATGACAGCTACTCAGGACCCATCAATCTTGGCATCAACTTCCCGTTCTACGAGAACGTTTACAGCCAGATTTACGTTGGATCCAATGGTATCCTGACGTTCGGAAGCGGCAGCACTTCACTGTCGAACCAGAACCTTCCGAGTTCAACCACTCCCAACAACCTGATTGCGTGGTTCTGGGATGACATGAACCCCGGAACATCCGGAACCGTATATTACAAAACCATCGGTGATGAGTTTGTAATTCAGTTCAACAATTACAATGAATACGGCGGAACCGGTCAGATTACCGCTCAGGTACGTCTGCACAAGAATGGTAACATCATGATTTATTACAACACCATTACCGGAGGCCTCGATATTCTGAGTGCAACGGTTGGTATTGAAAATGCAGATGGAACCATTGGAACCAACATCAACTACAACAGCGCATACGTACACAACGGTCTTGCAGTATGGATCGGTCTTCCGGTTCCTACCTTCATCACCAGTGTTGTTCCCGCTTCGGGACAGGTTGCCCCCGGCAGCTCTGTAAACGTTACCGCTACCTTCACTTCCGATGATGAAAATTTCCCGGTTGGTACACATACCGCTGAGCTGGAACTCAACACCAACGACCTCGCTAACGAGATCGTTATGATTCCTGCCACTATGGTAGTATACAACCCCGGAATGATTACCGGAACTGTAACCGCAGCCGATGACAACCAGCCAATTCACGGTGCCGTTGTTACCGCAGGTACATACAGTACCACTACCAATGAGGATGGTAACTACAGCATCGTTGTCGATGCAGGTACCTACACCATGACCTTTGCCAAGACCGGTTATACTACTCTTACAGTAGCCGGCGTAGTTGTTACCGAAACCAATACCACGGTTGTTGACGCCGAGCTTGAGGAGGAATTCTATGCTCCCACGCTGGTACACGCCGTAGTAAACGCAGCCGACACCCAGACTGAAGTTACCTGGGGCGCTCCGGAACCCAACTACGAAATTGTTTACGACGACGGTACTGCCGAGAACTACGCTGCATGGGCACTGCCCGGCAACATGAATGCCGTGAAGTTCACCCCTGCCGGATATCCTGCCAACGTTTACGGCGGACGTATCTATGTAGGCGACGGAAGCTTCCCGAACAACAACACCGGATTCCTCGGAACCACCTTTGGCGTGGTAGTTTACGCTGCTGATGGTGCCAACGGAATGCCGGGAACCACCCTCGACTCGATTTCAGTAACCGTAGACAACCTCGGATGGGTTGATTTCACCGGTCTGAATGCAACCGTTACCGAAGGCAGCTTCTACCTTGCCATGGTACAGGGCGCTCAGTCCCCCAACTGTGCTCCGGTTGGTATCGACCAGAGCATTCCCACACTCTACCGCAGCTACTCACGCAACGTGGCAGCCGGTGGAAACTGGGCACTTTCACCCTTCCAAGATATGATGATCCGCGCATTTGTCAGCGGCAACGTTAACGGCGATGCAGCACGCTTTGCTTCAAACGAAGTACGCATACCTGCCAAGCAGCGCGCACTGATTTCACAGTCGGCACCTCTCGCACAGAGCGGCGTTGAAGGTGACGGACAGTATCTTGCAATCCAGGATAACAACAACCGTGATCTGACCAGCTATAAGATCTGGCGTGTCAGCGGTTTTGATCCGAATGCAGGTCCTCAAACCGGTACACTCACCCAGCTTAGTGCCAACGTTACAACTACAAATTATACCGATATTGCTTATGGTCCGCTGCCCGAAGGATGGTATGCCTATGCAGTAGCAGCCAACTACACCAACGGCGGCGAATCAGAGAAAGCATTCTCGAACATTGTTGGCCACCGCAAGCTTGTTGATGTAACCGTAAACGTAAGCCTTACCACCGGTGGCAGCCCTGCCGGAGCAGTTGTACGTCTTACCGGAAACGACTATCCGTACAGTGTTTTAACACAGACCGTTCCCGAATCCGGAACCGTTGTATTTGAAGATGTATGGAAAGGCAACTACACCCTGTACGCAGCTAAGGTTGGATTTGACGACTACGTGATCAACCCGACCATTACAAGCGATCGTACGTTCAACATTCTGCTTCTTGAGAAGAAATACAAGCCGAGAAATCTCTACGTAGATGATCTTACGCTTGTAGCTACCTGGGATGAGCCTCTGGCAATTGCCGTAGCAGAAGACTTCGAAGGAGCCGCATTCCCGCCGGCAGGCTGGCAGGCAACCACCCAGAATACCAACGGATGGTATGCCACCACCAACGGCAGCAGCTCATACTTCACCATTCCTCCGCATACCAAGTATGCTGTGGCAAACGACGACGCTGCCAACGGAAACGGATGCTGCGACTATCTGATTACTCCCGAGATGAACTGGACCGATCTTCCGACCTACCGTCTGAACTTTGCCAGCTTCTTTACCGGAGAATACGGACAGAGCGCTTACGTTGAGATCAGTACCGACGGTGGTGCTACCTGGACAGTAATCCATACCGTTGCTCCGGCTCCCGGTGCATGGCAGGATATTGAGATTGACCTTGCCCAGTTCTCAGGTGCCAGCGGATTAAGCAGTGTATGGGTTAACTTCCATGCCGACGATAACGGTGAATGGGCCTCGGGATGGGCTATCGACGATGTGGTTATTGCATCGGG
>Ga0228536_1000658_pt1 | contig 54645 bp, 51 predicted proteins | sample SJ1Smetagenome_FD_168611 | JGI IMG/M metagenome (GOLD analysis project Ga0228536, IMG submission 168611) | Enriched culture of PCE-dechlorinating microbial communities from Ithaca, New York, USA - SJ1.S | ecosystem: Engineered > Modeled > Simulated communities (microbial... > Unclassified...
GCGCTTCTGACCCAGGGGCCTTTGTAAACCAGATCTTTCTCATCCACTTGCACCATCTGTCCCACCAATGCTCGAATTTGTAGGCAAAGATACTTTAATGTAGGGGACATTTGGACGAATAGTAATATGTGAGGTGAAGGATATGCTGAGCTCAAAGGAATTGGAGGATATGGGAAAGGCGATTGAGGAGATCGGTGCTGCCAAGAGCTGCATAACCGGAGATGTTCTCAAGGAGGCCAAGAGGGTGGTATTAGAAAAGAGCTTGGATGCAGCGGAGATATATGCCGCCCAGCTAACGGGAACCGATCAGAATACCGAGCTGATGCGCGTTCTGAAGATAAGCCGGAAGAACAATCTCAGCCCGGAGGCGGTAGCTCAACTCTTAGATAAGCTCAATGTAATAGAGACCGGCAGGTGGTAGGCCCGATATCCGACCTATTCACACCGGCCCACATACGATTATATATTTTTAGCATATTTCTCTTGCCTTAAGCATTCAGGTTGAACAGGCACACCAGCTCTCCAGCCCCATGAGATATGCGGCTCCTGCTATGGTCACTCCGAAGAGCACCACCCTCCTATCATGCTCAGCTGCCCGGTCCAGGAGGTCGTCGATGGTGCCGTTCACTATGGTCGACCCGGTGATCAAAATGAGCTGGCACTGCTCGAAAATCTCCTCGGAGTTCAGGCCGTCCAGCACCCTGACCCCACAGCGCTCGCTGCCCGCCTCAGCCAGGTCCGAGACCATCACCCTTTCTCTGCCGAAGGCCTTGACCAAAGCCTCCAGAATAGCGGGCTGCAGGCCCACCAGCCCCACCATCTCCCATTCCTGATCTCTCAGCCAGTCCACTGCCAAAGAGGAGCACCTCTTCGGGCCATCATCCCGGCAGTGAACTGTCTTCTCGATCTTGCCCAGATATCTGAGAGCAGCATTCATGGTGGCAATAAAGACCGCCCGCTCGAAGTTCTCATCCAGGGGCAGGGCCAGAACATCTCCTAAAGTTCCCTGGAAATCCCCACTAGCAGCAGTGAACGCCTGCCCGGCAACTCCCTTAAATGTGGCCTGCATGAGAACCTCTCGTCCCCTGATTATGGGAAAATCGTCCCTTCCCGGATCCCCGATGGCCTCCGCCACGCTGAGCGGCCGGCTGATGACCACCTCGCTTTGCAGCTCCCGGCGATATACCCCATCGCCCTGGAACTTGAGCAGCTGAATGAAACGCCTCTTTGTCTCCTCTAACAATTCTCCGCCGGTCATAGTAATTCCCCTCTTAAAGCTGATGGTATCCCCGTGCTTTATAGCCTCATAATATCTTTGAGCCTCAACGCCCCATCAGGTCATGCGATTTGGATCCTCTCGGCATTAATCGATGGCCGCGGCCCGGTCCCCGGCCGGCAAGGCTGCGTTCTCTTCCCAGCCCTCCAGGGAAATGAATCCATATTCGTCTAATATGGCCTGAGCATCATTTGATATCAATAGATCGATGAATGCCTCTGCAGCCTCAGAATTATCAGATTGCGAGAGCACAGCAGCGCTGCAGTTTCCCCGTATATTGTAACCCTCCGGAATGGAAATCTTTCTGATCTTTCCTCTCATCTGAGGGGTGACATCGGACATGAAGGCGAAGCCGGCATCCGCCTCCCCCATGGCGACCTTGGAGACTATGCCCGTGACCCTGGTCTCTAAAGATACCACATTGGCGAGGACCGCCTCTTTGAAGGCAGGGCCGTATTCGGGATCTTTTGCCATAAGGTCAAGGACCTGCAGGGCATAGTCCCCTATGGGAAGCTCTTCTATTCCCATCACGATCTTCGTCCCGGGAGTGGCCAGGTCCCGGATGGTGGTGATATTGGCAGGATTGTCCACCGGTAAGACCACTGCCACCTTATTGCTGGCAAAAGCCTCGACTGTGTCCTCCCCAATAAAGCCTGCATCGACCAATGGATCCATGTACCTCTGATCCGGCGATATCAAAAGATCGGCATAGGCACCCTCCTCGATCTGAACCCGGAGGGCAGGAAGGCCATCGAAGTTGAATCGTACCTGAGAATTGCTGCTATTCTCATAGAGCTCGGCGATCTCGCTCATAGCTCCGGTAAATCCTGCACCGCAAAAGATTACCAGCTCCTCGTTTGGAGCGGTCTGAGAGCCGAGATCCGATGCTTCCATAGCCATGGTCACGGACAGTATCGTCCCAGCCAATAACATCGCCACCAATATCATTGAAGTCATTCTCTCATTCATAGATCCACCCGCTTTCATTTGAGATCCGGAATGCGGACTACTGGATTATCCCCTTTGCGGCAGAGATCGCTGATCTCCGGATTTGGTGGGTGAATTTTGAATCGGAAATTCTCTGCATCTTTTCGCCTCTATGGCGAACCGCTATGCTCTGACCCAACACAGAGACGCAGAGGAACAGAGGCTATAACCTCTGTCGGACCTCAACCGCATAATTCAGCGAAGAGCCTGATACTCACTGGATGACAGGACAAGGACGAGAAAATGGTTGAGATCCAAGGGCAGAACCTCCGGACCATGAACCCATAATGCCAGCAATGCATAATCTATAAATATAATGTACGTTTTTACTCAGTAAAGTACAAAGTTGTACATCAATCGATCTGGTGATTCATTTGAGCTATCTTCAAAAGATCATGGAAGGTCAGGACCTATCCCTGGAGGAGTCTGAGGCCCTGATGGACGAGATATTCAATAAGGCATCCGATGCCATGATCGGAGCAGTTCTGGTAGCATTGCGAAGAAAGGGCGAATCAGTATCCGAGATCGCGGGATTTGCCAGGAAGATGCGAGAGTCCGCCATCCGCATAGAGCCCTCTGTCAGCGGCACGCTGGTCGATACCTGCGGCACAGGAGGAGACGGCTCCAACACCATCAATGTGAGCACCGCAGCCGCCATCGTCACCGCCGCCTGCGGTGTGCCCGTGGCCAAGCACGGCAACTATGCCATCAGCTCAAAGTGCGGCAGCGCCAACGTCCTGGACGCGATGGGGGTGCGGATTAGCTCCGATCCGGCTGAGGTCCAGTCTCTGATTCAGGAGGTGGGAATAGGATTCATGCTGGCGCCGGCATTCCACCCCGCCATGAAGCGCGTGGGCCCGGTGAGAAGGGATTTAGGAATTCGAACCGTCTTCAATATCCTGGGACCCCTCACCAATCCCGCCGGGGCGAAGGCGCAGGTGATGGGAGTCTACGATCCGAGCCTGTGCGAGAAGCTGGCCTGTGTGCTGCAAATCCTGGGGGCGAAGAGGGCAATGGTGGTCAACGGCGAGGGCATGGACGAGATCACCAACACAGGAGAGACCCGCGTCTCTGAGCTCAAGGACGGATCGGTAAAAAGCTACACCCTCCGTCCTGAGGATTTGGGCTACCCCCAGGCCGAGAGCGCTGATATCGCCGGCGGTATGCCCGATGAGAATGCCAAGAGGTTAGTCGAAGTATTGAAAGGAGAGACCTCAGCAGCCCGGGATATCATCGTCATCAACTCCGGGGCGGCTGTCTATGTATCCGGCCTCGTCTCCACTATGAAGAAGGGAGCGAGCATGGCCGAGGATGCCATCGATTCCGGAGAGGCCTTAAAGACCCTTCAGAGAATGGTTAAGGCAAGTGGAGAGCCTGAGAAGCTGGAGCGCTTCTTATGACCAGGGTCAAGATCTGCGGAATTATGAGCGGTGACGATCTAGCCCTTGCCCTTCAAGCAGGAGCGGATGCCGTGGGATTTGTGGTGGAGATCAAAGACTCCAGGCACTGCATTTCGGCGGAAGAAGCAGCGGATCTGATCCATAAGGTGCCGGTTTACACCAAGAGCGTGGCGGTGATCCATCCCTGTGATTTAGATGATGCGCTGCGACTGGCCGATATAACGCGGGCAGATGTTCTCCAGCTGCATTCGTCGCTGCCGCCTTCAGATGTAGCTGATCTAAAGAGCAGGACTGGCTCCAAGCTGGTGGTTGCTGTGGCCGCAGATGACGGCGGCCAGCAGGCAGAGAGATATGAGAGGGTGGCGGACGCAATACTCTTAGACAGCATGGTCGAAGGAAGGCTGGGCGGTACGGGAAGGGTGCACGACTGGGACAAGAGCGCCGGGATCGCGAGATCGCTCCAGGTGCCGGTGATCCTGGCGGGGGGACTTGATCCGGATAATGTCCTCTTGGCCATAGAGCGGGTGAGGCCCTATGCGGTGGATGTCTCCAGCGGCACAGAGACAGCGGGCAGAAAGGACCCCTTCAAGGTCAGAGCATTTGTAGAGAAGGTGAGAAGATGCCCAGCGACCCAGTAGCTCCGGTATTCATAGATGTGAGCAATAAGGTCAGCGTGGACGCTCCCCTGTCCCTGTATATGGCTCTGCGCGATCGCAGGTACCCCTATCTCCTGGAGTCGGTGGAAAAGTCCGGGCAGAAGGCCAGGTTCTCTTTTGTGGGAGCCGATCCATCGGCCATGATCTCGATCAAGAACCGCTTCCTTGAAATGGAGTTTTTCAGCGGCGGAATGGGGCCGATGACGGAGAGGCTCTCGGTTTGCGTGGATGTGGAAAGAAAGGGCTCAGTTCTCCAGGGATCGATAAAGGATGGCTATGATCTCTTCGATGTGCTGAGGGCGGCCATACCCTCCCGCCGTGGAGCGCCCAACAGCTTCTCCAGGCAGGTGTTCACTGGAGGAGGGATAGGCTTTCTGGCTTACGACCTGGTGAAAGAGAGGCTGGGGAAAGGCTCGACCTCCCAGACCCCTGATGCCCAGTTCGGCCTGGCGGAGAGCACCTTCATCTTCGATCACCTGGACCGCAAGGTCTACTTCTCCATCGCCCCCATTCTGCCCGGCCCCAAGGTCAATCTGATTGAGACCATCGGCGGATTAGATCCCGACTATAATCCGGAAGAGGATCCGAACATATCAGGCAGGGTGCTCTCGGCCGGGGCGCCTGAGGAGTATAAGGATGCCGTATCCCGGGCCAAGGAGCATATCATCGACGGGGACATATTTCAGGTCGTCTTGGCCCGATCGACTAGGATTGAATGCCCGGACCCGGTCAAGCTCTATTTGAAGCTGAGGAGCATCAATCCCAGCCCTTATACCTATCTCTTCGAGTTCGGGGATCTGGCCATTGTGGGAGCGTCGCCTGAGACCCTCTTCAATACTTACAACCGCATGTTGAAGGTCAATCCCATCGCCGGGACCTGTCCCCGGGGGAGGACCAGGTCTGAGGACGACCGGTATGCTCGGATTATGCTCAATGATGAGAAGGAGAGGGCGGAGCACGTGATGCTGGTGGACCTGGGCAGGAACGACGTGCGTTCCGTCTGCCGGTCGGGGACGGTCCAGGTAGAAGATTTCATGTCCGTTCTGCAGTACTCTCATGTCCAGCACATAGAGACCACGGTGATTGGCGAACTGAGGGAGGAGTGCGACCAATTTGATGCCGCGCGGTCGGTATTTCCTGCTGGCACCCTATCCGGTGCTCCCAAGCTGCGGGCGATGGAGATCATCGATGACCTGGAGAGGGCTCCCCGAGGAATTTATGGGGGAGGCATAGGCTACTTCTCCATAGACGGGAGCTCAGACTTCGCCATAGCCATAAGAAGCGTTCTGGTCAAGGACGGCGTGGCCACGGTGCAGGCGGGAGCGGGGATAGTGGCGGACTCGGATCCGGAGAAAGAGTACCAGGAGACGGAAAGGAAGATGGCGGCCATGAAAAGAGCCCTGGGAGTGGCGGCATGAGGCCGATTCTCTTCGTGGACAATCATGACTCGTTCGTCTGGAACCTGGTGGATTATGTCTCCGTCTTTTATGATAACACCATCGTCCGCTCCAATGAGATCTCTATGGCGGAGGTGGAGAGGTTGAACCCCAGGGGGATCGTGATCTCGCCTGGGCCGGGCCATCCGGCCAAGGCCAGGGATATAGGCAGCTGCCTGGAGATAATTCTCGGCCATCCAAAAACGCCCATCCTGGGGGTGTGTCTGGGCCACCAGGCCATGAACCTGGCCTATGGGGGGACCATCTCTCACACCAGGCCTCTTCACGGGAAGACCTCCCAGATCGAGCATGATGGCCGGGGGATATTCCAGGGGGTGGAAAATCCCCTGCAGGGCGGTCGCTACCACTCCCTGGCCATCGAGAAGCTCAGCCCGGAGGTGGAGGCCTGTGCCCGGAGCGCTGAAGGGGTGGTTATGGCCATCCGCCACAGGAATCGTCCTCACTGCGGCCTGCAGTTCCATCCGGAATCAGTGCTTACCCCCTCGGGAAAGAGGATCATCCGAAACTGGGTGGAGGAGGTGGAAGAATGCACTCCCTGATAGACGGCATCCTGGAGGCCTCGCGGGCGCGGGGGCCGGCGGCGACGGAGTTATGGCCGGCGGAGGAGAGGAGAGATCTGGTTGCCTCTGCCGCGGAGGCTAAAAGAAATGGCCTGATACCAATCATCGCCGAGATCAAGCCCAAGGCACTTGGCAGGACCCTCGCTCAGGAGGAGGTGGCAACCTACGCTCGGGCTTACGCGCAGTACGGTGCCTGCGCCATATCCGTTCTCACCGAGCCCACCCACTTCAAGGGCAGTCTTGAGAATGCAAGGACTGCTCGCCGGGCGGGCTTGCCGGTACTGAGAAAGGACTTCATATTCAGTGAGGTGCAACTCTCGGAGGTCCAGGCGGATCTGGTGCTGCTCATCGCCGCCCTGGATATCGATTTAGATCGGTTCGTGGCCGCGGCCAGGGATCTTGGAATGGAGCCATTGGTAGAGGTCCATTCGGAGAAAGAGATGGAGAGGGCCCTGTCGACAGAGGCCAGGATCATCGGCATAAACAATCGCAATCTTAAGACCCTGGAGGTTGACCTTGAGACCTTCGAGCGGCTGGCGCCGCGGGCAAGAGATGCGGGGGTATTCCTGGTGGCGGAGAGCGGGGTGCACAGCCCGGAGGATGCGGTGCGGATGGTGCGGGCTGGAGCGGATGCCCTGCTGGTGGGAACGGAGCTGATGGCGGGGCCGGAGAGGCTGGGGGAGCTAAACAGGCTTTGAAAACGCCGAAAACATCTCATTATTTCACGATTTTTCTATTTCCTGATTGCTAATTGCTTCTTACAGCATCGTCATAGAAGCCCTCTTCAAAGAGGTGGCGGGGGCGGCATCAAGCCTCGTCTCCGATTCCGAGAGCAGATGCGCTATCTCATCGTCAGGCAATCTTGATACCCTCAGATAGGACGTTGCTTAAAAATGAAAAAGACTTTTTGGCTTCAAAATCATCCTGAGAGAGAACCTTTACGGATATATCTTCTCCTGTTTCCAGCAGAATATCGAAGGTCAGGCCGATCAGCTCTCTGCGCAGCCGGAAGTCCTCTCTGTCCACTACTACCAGAAGATCGATATCCGAGTCGGGCCGATCTGTGCCCCTGGCAACAGAGCCAAAGAGGGTGATGCTCTGGATTTGGTCTCCGTAAGACTGAACTGCCCTCTTTATGAACTCATCAATGGCATTTTGCTTGCTGGAATCCATGGACATCTCTCCAGAAAAGTTATGTTTTCATTGTATTTAAGACTCAGACTGCGGCCTCTTCAGTCTATCCTCCTGCTCGGTCTCTTTCTCCGCTCGCTTGATGGACCTGCTCCTCAAACCAAGAACTAAAATTTGACATCTAACGAATCGACTTGAAGGGGCTGGCCGGCGTGCCTGGCCTGTGCTTGCATGGAAAGCGGCTGCAAATTTTCTTATGGGACGCCGCGAGTCAGCCTGCGGGCCTCCCGCGCTAGTGCTCTGGGCCCCTCAACGCCGGGGTGGCTTGGATACAATCGGAGGCAAGCCGTTTAGGGTGTAATTAATCCTAGTCGATATTCTCATTCTGGCATCCATACGGCCTTATGTCCTCTATAATCCATGATTAGGTGCTTTAGGCAGGGAGCATACACTCAAACACTCTTACATATGAGATGTTCTATTTCCCTGAGTATATCCAAAATTCCTTTCTCTTCGGATTCCAAAATATCATTGGCAATATGCTTGTGATGGGGAAAGGTGGAGTTCTCGTGATGTGGGGCATTATCATATCGAAATACCATCTGCCCATTCTTATCTATTAAGTGAAATCTATATTTTAGCCTCTGGTCTCTGTGAAGATACTCCATGAACTCCAGAGTTGATCCGTCGATAAAGAGCAACCTTCCACGCAGCATGCCTTGATCAGGACTGAATTCGCTGTAACTGACCTTTTTATCAGCAATTATTTCTGCATCTATTAATCTGAAATCAACTATTCTAAAATAGTCAGAGATCAAAGGGAGAGCACCGCTTTTGCCTTTTGTATCTCATGTGCAACTGCATCCCTGCCCCTCAATAGACCCCACCACTCAAAGAAGTCTTGAGAATCGCCCAACTCTCCGCTTTCGAATTTAGACAAGAATTTATGAGAGTCCATCCCATATCGCTCTTCGAACTCTCGAATTTCATTCTCGGCTAGCCTCATCTTCATATCAAGGAGGCTTATTTCTCTTTCCAGGGATCTCTTAATGATGAGTTGTGCATCATCAACTGCTTTTGCGCTCATTATAATAATAGATTGCTCAGGAGACATATAAGACTTATGAAAGAATGAGATCAATGGAAAGACATTGTTGTTTTGATCAATTACTGATTTATAAATTAATTAAGGTTATACATTTCTGAGTCTATTTTATGAATCTGGATTAGGCTAACATAATCCATGCAGGCTTTTTTTAAGTGCACGCCGCGAGTTGTCCTGCTGACCTCCTGCGCTATGTTTGGGAGCGCAGCTTATGGTCGCGGCCGGCCAGGCGACGGCGGTTAAGCTGTAGACGCATAGAGCGCGTCCTAAAGTCTATTATTGCCGATTTGAGGAGACCTATATTGAGGTCCCCGGAGACCGGAATGGTTATGAAAGAGCTGTTTGGCAAGCGCAGGGCGCAACGCTGCCCTTCATACCACGACCTCTACATATCTTGCAGAGATCGTTGGCTTCGGAATCGGTATCCTATCCTCATTCAGCCCTTCCAGATGCAACTCTATAGCTTCTTTCATCAGTTCTGCCGTCTCCTCCTCGGTAACGCCAGCGGAAACCACGCCATGGAGGTCCGGGCAGTATGCGGAGTAATTACCCTCACCCTTCTCAATGATTATCGTGTATTTGGCCATCCAAGATATCCTCTGTGACTGCCTTTGGTGTTCACCAACTACCAGCCATCGGCCTCGATCAGTTTTATGGCATCTCTGATCCTCATTTGTGCCTCCAAGTATGCATCAGGTCGCTGCAGATATTCATCATTTTGGATTCTTTTCAGTGGGTGCCGCGAGTCGGCCCTCCGGGCGGCAGGCAAAGAGGGCCCCTTAAAACCAGAGAGGTCAGAATAAGCCGTCGATAGTTTTGGATTTTATTATATTAAAGTGAAAATTCTTCCGGCGGGCCGGGCTAAAGTCTTGAACTGCTTTTATGAGGCTCGAAAGATCTCGAATATCAGCATGGTTGATTTCTTTAATCCAGGGCGGTTATCAAAGCCAGGATTGATCTACACAGACTGTTTTTTTTTGTGCACGCCGCGAGTCGGACTTCCGGGACGCAGGCAAAGAGGGCCCCTCGAAGCCAGGGAGATCAGAAAAAGCCGTCGATGGTTTTCGATTGTTATATATTAAAGGAAAAAATTCGCCAAGCTGGCATGGCCAGAAGTTTGAACTTCCTTTTTATGAGGCTCGAAAGATCTCGACTGTCAGCATATTTGAGTTCTCGAATCCAGGGCGGTTATCAAGGCTAAGATTGATCTACACAGACTGTTTTTTTTGTGCACGCCGCGAGTCGGCCTGCTGGCCTCCCGCGCTAATGCCCTGGGCCCCTCAACGCCGGGGTGGCTTGGATACAATTGGAGGGGAGCCGTTCAAGGTTTGGGAAGCAATATGATGAGTGTTTTCGGATGCTGAAAGGGCACTTGAGATTTTTCTTATAAATATAAGTTTATAATTAACGGCATTCCCCTCAAGAGAAGACAATATACTATCCTTCATCTCGTTTCCCTAGTGATGTTCATAGCAATTCCTCATACGATCTATTATCCTTGGGGTATATGGATCATATATGTCTACCCTTAAATTTTTATATCACCAGGTTCCACTCGTTTGCGCCTAGTTTTGACACCTGCTTCCTTAAGGAAATAATTTTGGACGCTTTTAATTGCTTCTGACTCAGGAACTCTAAAATCAATGATAAGCTTCTCAAGCCGACTCTCTATTTCACCATCTGACATTTCGACTTTGTACTTGGCCAACTCATTTTTCACTTTGTTGGTTGCATCTGATAGATTTGTATTCAACGAAATTGATGAAATTGCCCAGGACTGCTCGCGAACGATATTCAATATTTCGTCAACCTTGTCATCCAATGAGCGTTTTGGCTCTGTCTTTTCTTGAGGGCTATTCGAGATATCTTTTAGGGTTTGCTCGAGCGATGGCCAAAATGTATTAAATATTATATTAAGCCTATCCTCCGATAAAGGGTTTTCTCCTTGAACATGATTAATTGTTTGCAGTAGTTTCTTTGTGCCATCTTTCTCTGCTTTAACTGCTTGAAACTGGGCAAGTGGACCCGTGACCTCAGTGGGTTCGAGTCCCATCAAGTAAGGACATACTCTTGTTTTGTCGATTATTTTTGATAATGCACCAGCTTCGAAGAGAAGCCAGGGGGCACTCAGGTTTTCAATTGTGAGACATATGATTCCTAATTGAGTTTGCTGCAACTCCTCAGCTAAAGCTGGAGTCCATCTCATACCTGCGTCGATATCTGATGAGGAAACCCATGGATCAATTGACTGTATCACATTTGGAAGCCAATCTTTCAGGGCCTCTGCCATAGCTTTGCTTCTTGGACCTGACCAACTAATAAAGATCTTCACACATTGTCCCACCCACATTATTCATTGAACTAGTTTCAATTTTCTTAATATATTAGGCTATCTAAACTTTAAAGAGCATATACTAGAAATTAAGTACAAATAGGCAATACATTAAAACTTGAGATTACTAAAATCAAGATCGTTTCTTGCAAAAATTCTTAGGAAATTATTTTCTAATTTTTGCATATCCTAGCTAGGGGAGCAAAAAATTTGTTATTGTAATATTTATTTACCGATTACAGCCATCATGCGATCGGTGGCAGCCTCGATGCAGTCGAGGCATAGTCGAAACATTGCCATGTTCATCATTGTAGGGCGATCTTGGAGAGCATTCCCAACAAAGACAAACAGGAGATTGCCGATAAGCTAAAAGAGGCATCGTATGACGAGATGAAGATGCAAGAACTGGCGAAGGAGTTGAGAGATCGAGGGTACGATCCTGCTGCAGAGACAATCGACAGGTTCAGATTCGATCTCTGGAACTATAAGGCGTATCCCAAGGCCCATTGGAAGAGGATACGAACCACAAACGTCATTGAGCGCATCAATAAGGAATTGGGGCGCAGAAGCAGACCTGTGGGAGCATTCCCGAGCGATCAATCCCTGATGAGATTAGCAGGATGCATCATGATAAATATAAATGAAGAATGGGTCACAGGTAAAGAGTATTTAACGATGGACGTAGAGTAATGATAGTAGGATACAGGGCCGCTACGAAATTACAGCAATTTCGGGACACTACCTGCCAATTGTACAATTAATAAAAGCTATTATAATTATTATTTATGTATAAAAAAGATATCGAAGAAATTTTGAACTTTAAAAAGATAATATTAAGTTTGATATAATTTCTGGTATTCTTCTTCAGCATAATTATCTGTCATGCCGGATATATAATCACAAATTACTGAAAGGAAAGCGTAGTGATCCTCTAACATGCATTTAACAAATTTAGTATGGTCATCCATTAGCATTACTTCCGCCAAGGACATATTTTGTATTTCATCCAATTTATTAACTTTTAGCAATATGCCATTATTTCTTACTTCAGTTAGATCAGAATTAAAGAAATCATCGGGACATAATATTTCCTTTATATCTATATCCATTTTCAAATAATCAATTAGTTTATTGACTTCATCAGGGCTATTATTTGAGAAATTTATATTCTTAACCTCGAGTGGATTTCCAGTATCATTATCTTTTAATTCACTAAATCGTATAATATATATCTCTGAATTATATGAGATAAGAGTAGACAACCGTTCTAAAGCATACTTTGACATCTGCCGAGGATTAGAATAATAAGCTTTAAATAGTCTTTTGATCACGTAATTCGCTTTCCCATCAAATTTATTTACCTCATTTGAATTCACTATTCTATTCTTAATATATTGATCTAATTTTTTATCTAATTCTATTCCTAATTGAGAGTATGTAATTAATTTTCTACCAAAAAATTTGTAATCTTCTTCCGTAATTAGACAATCTTCTGCCATTTCTGCTATATTTTTAAACGACATCAGGGTAACATCACAAATAAAATATTCTATGATATCTCGAATTATAGTGTTTCTTTTATATACGTTAGTTCCTTTATCTCTTATATCCAAGATATCACGTAAATTTTTCAATAAGTCTACGAAATGGTGTTCTGATTCATCTCTATGACTATTTAATATCTCAATTATATACTTTTTAACCTCTTTAAAAATATCATCATAATTTAATCCTAAGCCTGAATCTCGCATGCCATCATCTAGATCGTGTTGTCGTTGTGCAATTTCATCCGCTATCGCGACGACCTGTCCCTCCAATGTAACCGAGTATTCATAATTTAGCAAATTTTCAAATTTAATATTAAATTTAGAGTTGCTTAAATTGAGCAAAAATCTATCAATATCACACCATAATTCATTATTTCGTTTAATTCTTGTGTGTTTCAAGATTCCTTCGAGAACCTGCCAAGTTAAGTTTAGGCCGCTTTCATTATCATATTTTTTTTCTATTTCATCTAGCACTTTTAAACTATTAAAATTATGCTTAAATCCAGTATAATTAATTTCATATTTTAATTCTTTGTATTCTGCTTTTCCGCTTAGAATCTGATCTAATACTCTCTCCCCTTCATGACCAAATGGGGTGTGTCCTATATCGTGACCTAGGGCAATCGCCTCTGTTAAATCTTCATTTAGCCCTAAGTATCTTGAAATATTTCTTGCTATCTGAAGCACTTCCAATGTATGTGTAAGCCTTGTTCTAAAATGGTCTCCTCTTTCATGAGAGTAAATCTGTGCCTTATGTTCTAAGCGTCTAAATGCCCTCGAAAAAAGTATTCTATCTCTATCGCGCGAAAATTCGCTCCTAGATATAAAATTAGAGTAACTGTATCGGTTAAAGTGATATTCGTCATCTATCGAATTATTCCTTCTAGAGTTCTTATTAGGAACCTGTTTATAGTTCTGCTCTATGATTTTAATAAGGTTTGCATATTGTTCATCCATTTAATCCCTCATTTATATTTCCTATGCTCTCTGCTTATTTTGCTTTGATGAATACTATTATAGAAATCTATCGATTATGCTTCGTGTCTATTAAAGATAGCTTACGTGTTTAGCTCCCCTTCCTTTTTAGATCTACCCATCAAACAGAATTAAATTAGACTGGGAAAATTAAGTAATATTATGGTAATGTTCTTTTATTGAAAATATGGACGAATTAGAGATTATCCGGCAACTTCGAGAGCAAAATGAGCTATTAAGGCTTGAAAATGAAATGCTCAAGGCGAGGATAAGTGAGCTAGAAGCCCGATTAGCTAATATGAGAATGCCCATACTCCTCCGAACCTTCGACGTGGCCGCAATCTCAAAAAGGATAAGAACAATCAGGGAAAGTCTGGCCAAAAGGTCGGGCATAGGGTGTGACCAGACAGTTAGCTATTCCGGATCGTCAATCTGAGGTTGCAGCCGATCTATGTCCGGATTACGCAGCAAATCTTAACCTTCCTTTTTGAAGAAACGGTTCCTCTGCATGAAGCACTTAAGGTGCTTAATGAATCGCAGACCAAGTCTTAAGAAAACAATCCTTTGCCATAAATAAGAATAAATATCTGGCAATCGGCGCAAGAAGCACTATCGCATTGGGTCTATGGAGTGTACCCGTAAATGAATGTCCAGAAATTCATCTACAAAATCCGCAATAGATTTGATTACTGGTTTGCGTTTATCCTCAATACTGGGGTGTAGCCGTTCAATAATAGGTCAGATAGGGATGGATTGTCGGAGAGCTTCGACTCACTCATACCCCTCCGCCCCCATCTTCTCAGCCATCTTCATCCTCTTCTTCCTCTTCTCCTCCTTCATCCTCTCCACCTTGTAATCCTGGAATAAGCTCTCCAGCTTCTCGGCCTCCAGCCTCGCCTGCCTGGCCTTTTGCTGCACCTCCCACCTCTCCCGCGCCGCTTCAAGCTCCTCCGGCTGGATAAAGGGCAGCCCATCGATCCTCTGCACCGCAATCTCCGAGGATGTGAATACGGGCAGGCCCAGGTCCAGGAAATACTCCTGCATCGCCTGGGCCATCTCCCCCTCTGCCACTATGGCGGCAACCCCCCTCTCCCGAAACATCTCAGCCGTGCTCTTTCCCCCGCCGCTGGAGTCCTCCAAGAGGACCAGGTCCCCCTCAGCCAGAGAGTAGCGCTCCGCCGCAGCCAGAACCGCCTCTTTGGAGAAGGCGGCCACCGGCTTCAGACGGCGCAGCCCTTTGACCTCCTCAATCCTCTCCGCCTTCTTCCGGGCGGCCACCGTCCTCTTCAGCTTCTTGGTGTACTTCCTCTCCGAGCGCAGGATGGAGCGCAGCCGTCCGATCTCCTTGTCCCGGATCCTGATCTCATGGTCCCTTTTGATCTCTCTGGAGGTCTTATCCTTCAGCCGGTCCAGCCTCTCGATAGCCTTTTGCAGATCAGCATCCTTCTCCGCCAGCTGGGCCCGCAGCTCATCCACGTAAGTGCGCAGCGTCTTCACCTGCTCGGATAGCTGCTGGATATGCTGCCTCAGGCCGGCGGTATCCGGATCTGGAGCAGGGGCCCCGGAGGCCGCCGGGGCGGCTGGCCTGCCCTCCGCCGGGGGCGGATGGGTGAACTCGGCGATGGCGTTCTCAATGGAATAGCCCCGGACCACCAGTGCCTTGATCTCATCGGGATCTACCTCCGCCGGAGCCTTCTTCTCCACCTGGATGAACTTGTTCTTGTACTTCCTGAAGGCGGACAGAGCGGCAGCCAGAGCATCCCTCTCATGGTCGTTCTTGTAGCCGACCTCTCTTCCGAGGGCTATCTTCTCCTCCCCGGCCATATCCGCCCCCGGACTGAATAAGACGGCATTAAAGGCCCTCTTGGTCTTCTCCACCGCCCCCGGTGTGGGCGAGACGTCGGTAGCCACAATCAGCGGCCTTCCCCTGGCGGCGATCCACTCGATCACATCGGATGAGGACATAGCCCGGGAGCTGATCAGATCGACCAATTCTCCCCGCAGGTTCAGGGCGGCAATGCCGGTGGTGGTGCCAGGGTCAAGGCCCACGATGATGTAGCCCCTGCGGTGCAGCAGCGGCTTATACTGCAGAGCGGGCCTCTCGATGCTCTGCATCTTCAGCTGGGCATCTACCGAATAGCCAGGATTGACGTGCACCTTATCTCGGCTGGCCTCCACCACGAACTCCGCCCGGGTGAAACCTCCCAGGCCCTCCACCGCCCGCAGAGAGTACTCCAACCCCGCTTCGCGAAGCTGCTTCTCCACCTCCCGCGCCAGGGCCATCACTGCTCCATGGATTTTTCTGGTGTAGCGATTCTGGCTCCAGCCGCCCCGACCCAATGACCGCCTCCGGCTCACCTTGATCAATGTCTTATCCTCAAATGCGGAGACCACGGCCCCAACGCCCCTGGCCGCCAGCCTGGCCGAGGCCTCTGCCTCTTCCAGGGGCCTGGTGCGGTCGAAGGTGATGCCATTCCAGCGGGCCAGACGGACCAGGGACTCCGGCCGATCCCCGCCCGTCACCTGAACCAGTTTGGTCGAAGGGGGGAGACGGCGCAGGAGGTTGATCAGATCCCTGTGGCTCTGGGCCAGCTCATGGACGTTATCCATGGCCACGATCTCCGGCTGCCGCTCCCTGATCATCCGGATCAGCCTATGCCTGCTGATCATATGGTGAAGGGCAGTGGCATCCCCCTCCAGGATCACCAGTGAATAGCTGGGATCCCTGCGGCTGCCTGGTGAGCCGCTGGCGATATCCACCCCGAAGATGCTCAAACCCTGTCCGCCTCCCGGACAACCGAGAGCGCCTCTTCCAGCGGCATATCGATGCGGTACTTTCTCTGGAAAAAGCGAAGCACATTGCCTAAATCCCTCTTAAGGAGTTCATCTGCATGAGGATGAGCGGCATCCACCGCCTGGGGCCAGTCGATGATCACCGGCCCGGAATCGGTGATTATGATGTTGAACTCGCTCAGGTCGCTATGGACGATATCCAGATCTAGAGCCCGTCCCACCTCCTGAAGGATCAACCTTAAGCCCTCCTCGGGATCGGAGAGGGTGATCTTATTGAGCAGGGGTCCGGGAACATACTCCATTGCCAGAGCATGCCGGCTGATGGCCACCGGCCGGGGGATGGAGACCTTTGGGTAGAGCTTTTCCATCACTGCAAACTCCCGTCTCGCCGCCAGGGAGGCGGCATAGAGCCACGGAACCCGAGGCTTGTCCTTGAGGTGATCGCGCAGGCGGCGGACGTGCTTGAAGCTGGTCCGTCCCTGGCGGTGGAACTTGATGGCTAAAGAGGCGTATCCCTGGGCCCCAAGGACAATAGACTCCTTGCCCACCCCTATCCGCTCTCCGATGCTTTTTACCTGATCGCGCCGGACGAAGTCATAGAGCGCTAAAAGGTCGTAGGAGTCGAAGTTTATCTGATAGCCCAGGTAATGCTGAGCCTCTCGCACCACCAGCTTTTTCTCAAAAAGATGCTGCAGGCGATACTCTGATTTGCTGGCGGAGAGGCCGGCAAGCTTAGATATTATAAAAGTGGGGACCCACTCGTGGGTCCTCATCCCGGTTTCAATCGCGCCCAGCAGAGAGAAATCCTCTCGGCTCAAGCCCAGAAATGCTTCTGCAACGTTTTCCACGAGCAATATTATGGAACCACTTCAGCTAAAGCTTTACCTCTCCAGAAGCCTGATATCTCTGCCAGCGATTCTGTAGATCTGGATCTTGAATAGTCTCGAGCACATAGTCTGCGTACTGGGCTCCAGTGGCACCATCTGGCCTGCCGGTGAGACATACTCTTTTTTCGAACTGGCCACAGATATCCAGAGCCATCTCCATCCGGCTGGCCTGATCTATGAAGCTGATGTGGCGCAGCATCATCACGCAGGCCCTCATCATGCTCGCCGGATCGGCATACTGCGCTCTGCCCTCGTCGACCATGCGCGGAGCTGAGCCGTGGATGGCCTCGAACATGGCATACCTCTTGCCGATATTGGCGCTTCCGGCGGTGCCCACTCCGCCCTGGAACTCCGCGGCCTCATCGGTGAGGATGTCCCCGTACAGGTTGGGCAGGACGATCACCTTGAAGTCGCGCCTCCGTTTCTCGTCCACCAGCTTTGCCGCCATTATATCCACGAACCAGTCATCGAACTGAATTTCCGGATACTCGCGGGCTACTCGCCGGGCTACCTCCAGGAACTTGCCGTCTGTGGTCTTGATCACATTGGCCTTGGTGACCGCAGAGACTCTATTGATACCATTCTTTTTGGCATACTCGAATGCCAGGCGCACGATTCGCTCCGCTCCCTGGCTGGTGATAACCTTGAAGTCCACTGCCAGGTCCTCAGTGACATTGAATCCTGAGCTGCCCAGGACATACTCGCCCTCGGTGTTCTCCCGGTAGAAGATCCAGTCGATGCCCTTCTCAGGCACCTTGACCGGCCGGACATTGGCGAAGAGGTCCAGCTCCCGGCGCATGGATACGTTGGCGCTCTCCAGGTTTGGCCATTTATCCCCTTTCTTGGGGGTGGTGAGGGGACCCTTTAGTATCACATGGCACTCCTTCAGCGCCGCCAGGGTCTCCTCGGGCAGGGCCTTCATCACTTTGACCCTCTCCTCGATGGTAAGGCCCGAGATCCACCTCAGCTCGACCTTTCCAGACTGGATCTCCTCAGCCAGGATGTACTCGAGCACCCGGACCGCCTCTTTAGTGATGAAAGGGCCGATGCCGTCTCCTCCTACCACCCCAATTATTATCGGCATAAGCCGGCTGTAGTCCGCCCAGTCCTCTCCTGCTTTCATCTGATCAACGCGCTTGAGCTGCTCATTGAGCAGTTCAGCGAAGTGCTCCTTCGCCCTCTCTATGGCCCCTGTATGATTCATGAATCGCACCTGATTGCTCTGGGTTGGGGCACTTATGGCTGATCAATCTTTTTGTATGGCAATCAAATCTATAAACCAGAAATGACTGATTACCTGCCATGGATGTAATTACAATAGCCTTCTATGCTATTCTGTTCATTATCGCTTTCATGATCGCCCGCATCATTATGAAGATCATGCGTGGGTACTGAATATATAATGAAAGATATAGAACAGATGCAATCGGTATGATTTGCAGGGATAGGTTTTATATTCCTGCCAGCTTCAATTATGGAGCATGTTTCCCCAGGTCCTAGCAACTGTTGGCGGCTCGGGAACGCGCCTGTATCCTTTGACCCTGGACCAGCCCAAGCCGTTGGTGGAGCTATGCGATACGGCCATAATTGCCAATCTCTTCCGGGTTTTGGCCAGCCAGGGCTGTCGCCGGTTCATTTTAGGCAGCAAGGGAGCGAGCAACACCCTCAACCTGAGCAACTATTTCAAGGCAGGGGAAGGCTTCTTCAAGCGTCTGGGAATCGCCGACCACCAGGATTTCAGCTACCAGCCGCTCTATGATGACGTAGGCAGTGCCGACTCTCTGCGCTATTGCATGAACTATTTTGATATAAAAGATGACCTTCTGGTGGTGTCGGGAGACAACCTTATAGATATCGATCTGTCGAGCATAGTCCAGTTCCATCAGAAGCATAAGCCGGTTCTGACCATCGCTTTGAAGGAGATAGCACCGGGGGAGAGCATCTCATCTTACGGCGTAGCGCGGGTGGATGAGGATATGCGCATCCGGGGTTTCGTGGAGAAGCCAAAGCCGGGCAGCGAGCCCAGCCGGATGATAAACACCGCCTTTTATCTCTTCAGCCCCGAGGTCCGGGAGGTCCTGGCTAAGATGGGTGATAAGGCCAGGGACATAGGCGGCGATCTGATCCCCTACCTGACTGAGAACGGCTATCCCGTCTACGGCTTCCCCGTCGCAGGATACTGGATAGATATAGGAACGCCGGAAAGACTGCATCAGGCGGCCATGGACTGCCTCTCCGGTCGGGTCAGGCACTTCGACCGCAAGTACTGCTACAAGACCAATCAGTGGATACATCCCAGCACCCTGGCCAGGATCGAGCCGGATCTTGCTTCAGGGGATATTGTATTGAAAGGGAATGTCTCCATAGGCAGAAACTGCCGCATAGAGAGGGGTGTAGTCATTGAGAACTCCCATATCGGCCATACCAGCCTCATCGACCGCGACGTTGAGATAAAGGATAGCATGGTGATGAGCTTTGCTCATATCAAGCATTCAGTCACTATCAACAGAGCAATAGTGGGCCGCCACTGCACCTTAGAGGAGCATAGTGCTCTGGGATTGAATAATGGGCCGAATGGGGGTGTTCCGGTTGTTGGCGAGAATGTGGTCCTACCATCGGAGTCGGTAGTAGCGCCGGGGGTAAGGGTAGCCCTGCTCAAGTACAGCCATAGCATCCTGGCCACAGGCAGATTCAATGAACTGGGAATAGATGAGAGAAATATCTACTTCAAAGAAAAGATCTGAGGAAGCGCTAGTAATAGCGCTCCCAGGCCTCATCTATCTTTCTGATCTTATATTTCCGCCCGTTCTCCAGCAGATATCGATTCAGATCCTGCACATCATTGAAAAAGCGCTTATCCCGCAGGTTGTTGTAGATATCTTCGGTGGTGAAGCCCTTCAGCTCCCCTTTGCCATAAACTATTCTCTCAATAGTATAATATATATCGTCAAACTTCCTCAGGGGATATGTCCACTCTGCGAACTGCATCAGTACCCTCCTCATCTGGCTAGAGGGTTTGAATAAATAAGAACCTTTCGTTGCGATTGATTTTTCGTAGGGAACGGATCAATGGAGAAGGATTATCAATGGCGAGCTTCAATGGCTGGCAGCATGTGCCCGCCAGACCTGGTCCTGCTGCAGGAGAAGATCGCCTCCTGCGAGCTTTGTCCTCTTTCTCTCAGCCGAAACCTCACTGTGCCCGGAAGCGGCCCATCCGAGGCCGAGATCATGCTGGTGGGCGAGGCCCCCGGTCGGGAGGAGGACCTAAAAGGACTGCCGTTCATCGGCAGGGCGGGAAGGTTGCTGGACGAGGCTCTGGACGAGGCCGGCCTGAAAAGAGAGGATGTATTCATAACCAGTGTCATCAAATGCCGTCCACCCCAGAACAGAAAGCCGAATAAAAAGGAGATCGAACTCTGTCGGCCCTATCTAGAGGATCAGATGGATACCATCCGCCCCAGGATCATCTGCCTGATGGGCAACACTGCCATTCAAGCCGTCCTGGGAGTTCAAGGCGTGACTGTCCTGCGCGGCCAGATTCTGAGCGATCGCTTTCTGGTGACATATCATCCGGCGGCCGTCCTGAGAAACCGAAATCTGATGGCGGATTTCGTCTCCGACCTCAGAGAAGCAAAGATTCAGAGCCTCAAACTATCAAAGGACGCTCTGCTGAATGAGGAATGAACAGCGAGCATCTCAGCCGCCGGGCATGAACCGCGGCATGGCCGGGCGGAAGGTCAAGATTTATTATCATGAAGCGCAACAGAGTCATCATGAGCGGCCAAACCCTGTCTGAGAAGATCTTATCCAGAGCGGCAAACAAAGAGGTAAAGGCGGGCGAGTTCGTCATGGCGAATGTGGATGGTGCCATGATCCATGATATAACCGGCCCCCTGGCAGTAAAGGGATTCTATGAGATTGCAGGCAGGGATGCCCGGGTCTGGGACCCAACCAGGATCGTTCTTCTCTTCGATCATCAGGTCCCGGCAGACAGCCTGAAGGCAGCAGAAAACCACATCCAGCTGCGCAAGTTTGCTGCCGAGCAGGATATTCTCAACTACGATATCTTCTGCGGCGTATGCCACCAGGTGATGCCTGAGAAAGGGCATGTGCTTCCCGGAAACGTGATTCTGGGCACCGATTCTCACACCTGCACCTATGGAGCATTTGGGGCTTTTGCCACAGGCGTCGGCTCGACTGACATGGCCTCGGTCTTCGCCACCGGCAAGCTCTGGTTTATGGTGCCCAAGACCCTCCAGATAATGATCGAGGGCCGACTGCCCTCCCGAGTAACATCAAAGGACGCCGTCCTGCGCATCATCGGCGATATAGGTGCCGACGGGGCCAACTATCTGGCCTGCGAGTTCCGGGGTGAAGCCGCGGAGAGGATGAGCATTCCCGAGAGGATGACGGTCTCCAATATGGCCATAGAGATGGGGGCCAAGGTGGGCATCTTCCCGGCGGACGGGACGACGAAGAGCTACCTGGAGGGACGGGTCCGGGATCGGGAGGCAATTGAGGCTTGTTTCGTCAAGGGAGACGAGGATGCAGCATTCTCCCGGAGGGAGTGGAATGTATCCGATCTCGAGCCGCAGATCGCCATGCCCCATAATGTGGACAACGTCCTGCCCATCAGCCAGGTTCCCCAAACCCGGATCGATCAGGTATTCTTGGGCTCCTGCACCAACGGCCGATTCGAGGATCTGCAGCTTGCCAGCGAGATGATGAAGAATGAGCCCCTGGCTAAAGGGGTGCGAATGATCGTGGTCCCCGCCAGCCGGGATGAGTACATGAAATGCTTGCGAGCCGGCCTGGTGGAGAGGTTCATGGAGGCGGGGGCGATGGTGGAGTCGCCCTGCTGCGGCCCCTGCATGGGAGGAAGCTTCGGCCTCCTGGGGGCAGGAGAGCGCTGTCTGGCCACCTCCAACCGTAACTTCATGGGCAGGCAGGGAAGCCCCCAGGCCTTCGTTTACCTCTCTTCCCCCGCCACCGCGGGAGCGAGCGCCATAACCGGCTATATCACCGATCCCAGGGAGATCTAAGAAGGGATCAGGGAAAGCCAGCCAATCCATCTTTTTTTTCAGGATAAGATCAGGATGAAGGTCGCCCTCAAGCTCGCCTATCTGGGAGATAACTATTATGGATTTCAAAAGCAGCCCGATCGAGTAACTGTGGACAGCCAGGTCCGGCGGGCGCTGGCCCAGATAGGAGTCATCCACGGCGACTTCTGCTATGCCGGCCGGACGGACCGGGGAGTCTCAGCTCTCGGCCAGGTGATCGACTTCTGGATAGACGAGGATAAAATGGATCTGACCAGGCCGCGGTGCGTGAACGGCAGGCTGCCCCGGGACATATGGACCTGGGCATGGTCCATCGCCCCAGTGGGCTTTTCTGCCCGCTGGAATGCCCTTTGGCGGGAGTACCAGTATCTTCTCTGGCACCCCGGCCTGGACAGGGATCTAATGGAAGAGGCAGCGGAGATGCTCTTGGGGGAGCACGATTTTCGGAACTTCTCCTCCGCCAAGGTGGGAACGGTAAAGAGGGTAGAGAAGCTGGAGATATCAGAGAGAGATGGCCTTTTCATCTTCGACATCCGGGCAGACGGCTTTCTGTGGAATATGGTGCGAAAGATCGTGGGAGCCATCGAGAAGGTGGGCTCAGGCCAGAAGGATATGCGCTGGTTTAGAGATCTCCTCAGTCCCGAATTGAACCACGGCGCTCCTACCGCCCCAGCAGAGGGGCTGATTCTCATGGAAGTGGGCTACGAGGGCCTGGACTGGCAAGTGGATCAGTATTCTCGGGCCCGGGCGGGCCGGATGCTGGCGGGAACGGTGCAGAAGAGGATGGCAGGGGCAATGGTAGCGCTGGAGCTGGAGAGAGCGATGGAGATATGAGTTGAAACAATAAAGCCATGATCCTCTCATCGAGAAGCTCAAAGCTTAAATCTGATAATATAGATATCTATTAATCATGACACTGGAGGAGACAGAGAAGAGACTCAAAGAGCTGCTCGGCCAGGGGGCAAGCCAGGAAGAGATGATAAAGCAGCTCAGCCTGGCGGATGGATGCGGCCTGAAGCTCTGGTGCCAGGAGCAAATAGTTGCAGGGTCTGACAGGAAGGTCCATCGATGGTGCGGCTATGTATATCGCTGCCAGGACCCAGCAGAGAATGTGCCAGAACCCCTCTATGGAAAATGGATTGACGGTGGATGTCCTGAGACCTGATTGGATTATTGAGTTATTTCCTAAGCCTCAGTGCATCCGCATTTTTTTCTTAGCCATCCAGAAAGGGACCTAGCTTCCCAATCCCGTCGCGATCGTTCTTCCCAGATGGAAGCACTTCTCAATATCCTCCTTGCCCGGAACCTGTATGGCTGTCGTCCCTGGCTCCACTACTCGCATGCCAAAGGATTTCATGCGGGCGATCAAGGTCACAACTCCCTCCCCGCTCCACCCATGCGAGCCAAATGCCACTCCCACCTTCCCATTCAAGTCGAGCTTTACCATCTCTTTTAAGAATGGATCCATTGACTTGATCAGCTTATAGTTATAGGTCGAGCCACCAAGAACGATTGCATCTGCGTCCGCTATATCATCTAAAGATGCATCATAGACTTCTTTCAGCAATACATCAGTTCCTTCGATGGTCATTGCCCCGCTGGCAATGGCCTCTGCCATCTTCTTTGTCCTTCCCAGGCCTGTGGCATAGATTACGGCTATCTTTGGCATTTCAATCCCCTTAGATAACCTATCCTGCATTTTATAACTAATTTTTGTTTGTTGGCGGAACACCAGAGCCTCAGCGGTGATAGCGATGTGCATTCGAGGGATATTTGTGACCAAAATCCTAGATGTCAACAATTTACATACTAATAGATATGATAAACCATGCTCTATACCAACTTCAAAGGTGACTCAATGCAAGATGAAAAAATACCTCCACCCGAATGGTGCTACCGCGAGCCGGACCATCCCGGCATGGACTTCGATGCCATCGCCCCATCCTACGACCGAAATATGCAAAAATTCAGAGACATCCAGGGGGAGATAGAGGAGATCCTATCATTCCTGGAGATCGAGCCCCATCATTCCTTGCTGGAGATCGGCACAGGCACTGGCGAGTTCGCCCTGGCCGCCGCCCGCCGTTGCGCCCGGGTCTATGCCATCGACATATCCCCAGGGATGCTACAGTATGCTCGGGAGAAATCCCAGGGGCAGGGAATCTCCAACATCAGCTTTCTAGTCGGCGGCTTTCTCACCTATAAGCACGAGGACGGGCCGCTTGACGCCATCGTCAGCCAGATAGCCCTGCACCACCTGCCAGATTTTTGGAAGCAGATCGCATTGCTGAACATAGCCAGCATGCTGCGGCCGGGTGGAAGGCTCTGTCTGAGGGACATCGTCTATTCCTTCGATCCTGGCGACTATGAGAGGCAGATAGAGAGGTTCATATCTAAAACGATGGAGAAGGCGGGCCCTGGATTTGCCCAGAGTATGACCAGCCACATCAATAAGGAATTCTCCACCATGGACTGGATCATGCGCAGCTTGATCGAGAGGGCGGGCTTTGTGATCGAGAGAGAGGAACAAAAAGAGGGATTCTTATGCCTGTATCTATGCAAAAAGATATAGACATCTCAAAAGATTGACGCGCTGGAAGCTAACCGCAGCCGCATCCGCCTCCACCGCCGCCGCCTCCTGAGGTAGAAGCAGTGGTTCCCCGAGAGCCGGTGATGGGATACATGATATTCGTGTAGCCGGCCAGGCTCTTGTTTACCCTGTCTCTTGCATAGCTGGTGAGGTCAAGAACCTCCTTTCCAGTGGAGGCAGAAAGGCTCTGTGGCTGGGTAAGAACTACATCGATCGATGTGGAATTATTGGCCGCTGTGCTATTTATCAGGGTGCTGTTTATCAAGCTGGAATTCGTGGAGCTGCTATTTGCCAGCAGATCGAGTTCACCCAGATAGACCTCCGCCCCACCAGACGGCTGGGCCTGGGCGCTTCCTGCCAGAATGAAGAGCATCAGAGCCAGGCTTAAAGCAGAATTTTTTAGGGCTAACATAGAAGATCGTTTTCCTCCTGAAATTGGCTTTCAGATTAATGAGCCATAAAATAAGAGTATGTGCCCGCTATGGGGCACATGCAATACCCTTTTTCGAGTCCGCTTTACTTGGGTGGCCACATCTCCTTCATCCAGCCGATGATGCGTCCGGAGTCCTCTGGGCCGACCATGATCTTGGTCTTGCCCGCAAAGAGATCCTCCAGCTCGCCTGAGAACCTGGCACACATTCCGGGCAGGACTATGGCCGGGTGCTTCTGTCCCGCCCAATCGAATCCTGACTCATTAAAGAAATCCAATATCTTTTGCGGAGTGATCTGTCCGCCTGCAACAGATGCCTGCACGCCAATGCCATCGGTATTGATGGCGACGAGGTAGGAATCGATGCCGTTAGAGGCAAGATCAGACTCAACGGTGTAGTAGGTCAGGGCGAAGTTGGTGGTCAGGAAGACTGGGGACTCGGCTCCAGCGTTGCCGACCTTATATATGCCGGGCTTGACCTGCACCGGAGTTCTCGGATCGGTGTAGATGTTGAAGCGCAGATGCATATCAGGCATCATGCTATGAGCCTCAAGGGAGTGCTTGATCACGATGGCTCCACCGCGTATGACGAAGGTAGCGGTGAGCACCGACTCCCAGTAAGCAGCACGAACCGGATCATCAGAGGTCAGCCAGGCATTGATGGGCAGGACCATGACCGGATAGGAGAAATCCCTCTGGGCCTCTTCCACCGCTGCTCTTCTCAGGCTGATGAAGTTATGCAGGGTCTGCTGCAGCATCTTGCCGTTGGGTGCAGTTCCGGGGTCAAGGACCAGGTCAGTCAGGCCCATGGAAGCAAAGGTGACGGCCATGGACTTGAGGCCATCCAGGTCGAAGGGAACGCTCAATGTGACTGGCACCTTATAATCATAGGCCAGCTGAGCGACCTCCTTCCAGTTGTCCTTGTTGGCGGCATAGATGAGGGGCTTCTCCTTGGCTGCGACCTCCAGGCCTGCCTTGAGGACAGCAGGGTTGAAGGAGCATAGGATGAGGGGGAAGCCATCGCCATTGGCCATAACCGTCTTGACGCAGGCGGCAAACTTGGCCGGATCGTCGGTCACAGACCGGACGGCAATCATCTCCACCTTCTCCCACTTGCCGATGTAGAACTTTCGCCAGGTGGTGATCTTCTTCACGCGCTCGATGAGCTTTGCCTCTTCCATGTTGTCGGCAACATCATAGGCAAATGGCGGCTTATTGAAGAAGGTCATCTGATGGCGGTACATGACGTCCTCGCCACCTATCTTGACCTGCTTTTCTCCCACCCCCACATGGACCATATTCAGCTCGGGGGCGACGGTGCTCCTGAGGGACGCAAGCTTCTTGGCGTACTTCTTCTCTTCAATTAACGGAGTGCACTCCTCTACCTTGCGAGTTCTGGAGATCAGGCCGGCGGCAAAGGCCATGCAGGTCTCTTCTCCGCACTTCTTGCAGTTGGTCTGTGGAAGCTGTTTGTAAAGGTTAAGCGGGCTTGTTTCCTTCATTTTCCTCACACCCCCATCTTGAGCCAGGCGGTAGTATCGGGCGTCTTGGCCTCGATTCTTCCCATCAGGGACTGGGTGATCTCATGCAGGTATGCCACTGCATGCGGATGCATCATCATGAAGATGTCCACTCCGGCCATGGCCAGAGAGAAGCCGGTCAGGATCTCCCAGATCGGGCCTCTTAGCATTCTGTCTCCCCAGTCGGAGTCATCCTTATTTGGTGAACGGACCATCCAAGCCTCTCTGACGCCCCAGGCGTTGGTGGTGCCGGAGGACATGGGGAATGTCAGCTCTTCGTCGCCCTTCAGGGCACCCATTCTGATCCGTTCCATATTGGAGTAGGCGAAGTCCATGCCGTATGCTAGGGCAGCGGTTGTCGGGTCCATGACTATAGACTCGCGCGGAACGCCGGCGACCTTCATCAGCTTTCTGTTCAGCTCCTTCTGGGCGTTGATCTCCAGCTGGGTCCAGGAAAGGCATACGTGTCCGTTATCAGCGCAAGCCTTGCCGATCTTCTCCCAGTCCATGTTCAGGTTGGCGGAAGCGATAAGAACCCGCTCGCCCTGGGCGACCTCTGCTGCCTTGGAGAGCACTATCGGGTCCTTGTCCGGGTTGCCTGATCCGCCGATGCATATGGGCACGTCCACAGCCTGCAGAACCTCTTCTACCGTCTTGACTGCATCCTGAGCAGAAGTATCTTTGAGGAGCGGATCAGTGCTGATCAGGTGAACGGTGACCATGTCGGCGCCGAAATCCCTGACTGCCTTCTTGGCCCACTCGCCTGGTGAGTTGATTACATCCTCATAATGCATCTTGACCGCCTTGGCCATGCCGATGGGCATGTCGAAGACGTCCATGGTGATCTTGGGGGCATGGGGCATTGCCGCATCCGGGAAGAAGGGCATGGCCTTCTCGCCGCCCAGCTTTACCACATGGCCACGGCTTCCGCCGTCCGCCTTGGTCGCTCCCAGGGTTACCTCCTGGATGGGATGCTTCCAGGTCTTGTCAACGCCCACGCTGAACTTGGCGCTAGCTAACGCCGAGGCCACCTTAAAGGCAGGGACTGCTGCAGCGGCTGCTGCTATGTCCTTGGGCGCCGGGGATATGGCCTGAGCGACAGCCACCGGCTGCATCAGGTTCTGTACTGGATATCCCACTGCCTTGGCGAAGTCCATGAGCTGCATGGCGATCTTGGCTGCCTGCTCTCCAAAGTAGTATGCAAAGAGCGGGCCTACGCCACCTGCGCCCACGTCCAGGTCTATCTCAACATCTCCCTCGATCTTCAGTCCCTCGAGGGATTGAACATTCATCTCTGTTAATGTCTTATTCAGGTCAGATAAAGTGATCTTGTCTGCCATTCGAATCACCCTCACAGGCCCAGTTTCCCGATCACATTCACCATCTCTTGCACTGCAGGCGAATCATCGGGAAGGCCTATCAATGGATCTCCCACTAAATCGAATTTGGCTAAGCTCTCATCATAGGGAATAGTACCGATAACCTCAAGGCCCAGGCTGGCTGCGTTCTCGAGAACCTTCTCCCGCCGGACAGTGGTGATCTTGTTCACGATCACATATAGACCCTTGTACTTCAGTCCCATCTCTCGGGCAATATCCCGAATCCTCTCGCCGGTGGTAAGCCCTCTTCTGGACTCATCCGTTACAACTATAAGGTCGTCGAGTTCCGGAAAGATCTTCCGGCTGAAATGCTCGAGTCCCGCTGGGGTATCGATCACGATCAGATCATAATCTGTTGCGGTCTTATCCAAAATGGCTCGCAGAAGATTATTGACATAACAGTAACATCCAGAACCCTCGGGCTTGCCCATTACAAGAAGATCATAGCCATCCTCTTCCAAAAGGATCTCGAAGACCTTAGCCTCAAAAAGAGCTTGCTTATCAGTATCCGGTGAAGCGGTGAACCTGGAATCCTGCATGAACTCTCTCATATCCCCGATGGTCTTTCCCACTTGAACGCCCAACGCATCCGCCAGGTTGGCATCAGGATCGGCATCGATAGCAAGTATTCGAAATTTTTTCCCAGAGTTCTTCAGATGTCTGATGAGCATTGCGGTCACTGCGGTCTTGCCGGTGCCGCCTTTGCCGGTTATCGCTATTACTTTCCCCAAAGTCTAGCCTTCCTTATTTTTTCGGTTTTATTACAACTTCCGCTACGTGGATGGACGCGCCCCTCAGTTCAATGGTCATCCCACCCGATGCTGCTGCTGGCATAGCGAAAGCCGGAGCTGCTGCGCCTGCTGCAGGTGCTGCTGCTGCGGCCGGAGCCGCTTCCTTTTTCTTAAGCTTAAGCTGCATAATATCTCTCCCTCACTCTTTGATCAGATAATCGCACTCGCAGGAAAACCGCATCTCCCAAAAAAGGGAGAAAAAGGCGGTACTCTACTTGGCGAGTACTACCTTATCTATGCTTATCTTGGCATCCTTCAGGATCAGCTTTATGCCGCCGGCGCTGCCGGACATGCTTATGGCTGGTGCTGCTGCGCCTGCTGCTGCAGGTGCGGCTGCTGGAGCCGCCGCTGCAGGTGCCTTGGGTTTCAGTTTTAGCTGCATAGTTTAACACCCTCTCTTAAATTTGAATCTGCTCACTCGAGCACGCCGTCTTCCTGCAAGGCCTCGACGACCTGCATGAACTGGCCTTCGGTCAGGGCAAGCTCGGACTTGACGGTATCCATGTTGATGTCTCCGCCGGTCTTCTCGATATAGGCCATGACCTTCCCCTTGATATCATCATCGACCTCTTCAAGCTTCCAGCCCTCGGTGATCTTCTTGTTGTCCACCTTTCTGGTGACGCCATCCACCACGGGATGGTTGACCTTGAGCAGGAATGCCTTGAGGGCTGCGATGTCCTTGGCATCGTCCTCGGTGGCGATCTTGTCCATCATGTCAGCATCAATGCCTTCCTTTACCCTCTCTTTGAGGCCCTTGGACATCCAGACGATCCTTCTCCAGCCGCCATCCGCCTGGAGGAACTTGGGGGAGAAGTAGTAGAGAATACCCATGCCCAGGAAGCCCACGACCTGCTTGCCGCCGCCGGTCTGTCCTGCCATGGTGGAGAAAGGCAGTCCGTTGGGGGTTGCGCCCTTGAAGTCACGATCGGCAAGGCCGATGCCGTCAACCTCAGGCATATAGAATCCAATGGTCTCGAAGCAGCCACAGGAGGTGTGGGGTGCATCGAAGAATGTGTAGAGGAGCATTCTGCTGTACTCGCCGCCGGACCTCTGCTCAGCCATCTGATTAATGGCTTCATACTCGCCGCTGACCTCATCCATCGCCGATCCCTTCTCAATGGCGAACTGGGGGCCCTCTGGGTCCACCTTGGCGGCAGCCCTGCCGTCGAACCAGGTGATAGCTCCGCACAGTGATGGCCTGTCCGGGGTGACCACGCAGGCGCTGGTGGGAGCGAATGCCTGGCAGAGAGTGCAGCCATAGAAGACATCCACATCCTCATCGTGCAGTCCCTTGGCGCGCTCATCGCGGGTCTTGTATACGGCCATGGCCTTGGCCAGCTCTTCCTTGACCTTTGCTGGATCGGTGACGATGGTGATGTCCATCTTCTCAATGAATGGCATCTCTGCCTTGTACAGGTCGATGACCGGGGCGTAGACCTCCTTCCAGGAGGTGACTCCCTTCTTCTTGAGACCCTTGCCAATCCTCATCCAGATATCGTATCTCTGGTTGAGGTGCATGAGGCCACTTATATAGGAGAGCAGGGCATGGTTGCGCCTCTCGATGATGGACTCCAGGTCTTTCTCGATCTTCTCGCCGCCGACTCTGAAGATCATGCCGAAGGGCATGGTGGTGCCCTCAGGGGTCTCTCCCAGATCCGGACCGATGACTGTTACCTTTCCATCCTCAATCTCGTCCATGGGCGTGGCAAGCGACAGCTCAAATCCATCTGCCTTGGGACCGCCAAGCTCTACCCATAGATCGTCCTTTCTGATTCTCTCGCCCTCATACATGGGGGATATGTCCAACTTTATATCTGCCATTAATACACCTCTTCTGTTTTCTTCTGTTATAGGATAAACTCTATTTCTTCATCGCTGCGATTACTTCGTCTACGGCTGCGTGATAGTCGTCCGGATTGAAGGCCAGGTTGCCGAAGGTCATATCGGCATTGACATGATAGTAGCGGTCTATGGAGACGCGCTTGATGTCCCGGTTGAAGTTCTTCAATGTGGATAGCATGCCATTGGCGAACTTGTAGTAGATGCCCAGGAATATGACCACATCGTACTGTCCCTGTCCATCCAGGCCCTTCCAGTCGGGGAACCTCAAAAAGTTGGTCAACGGATGCAGGCCGATCTGATAGACGTTCTCCAGGTAGCCTCTATCCACAAAGCCCTTGACGCTATGCGCCGTGGCGGCGATGGGAATTCCCATCTTTCCCATCTCAATCATCTTATCGAACATCACGGGATCGTCGAAGAGCTCTGCTCCTACCACGAGCAGAGGCCTCTTCGCCTTTCTGATGATCGCGCCGATTACCTTCGGCAAATAGGTCTTCGCCATCTCTGGCCCAGGGATCTGAGCCATCTCAAAGGGAATGGGATTCTTGGTGGTGTCAATGCCCTTCTTAACTTCTGCTGCCATTTCTATCTCCTCCTCGTCCTCACTTCTTGGCCCTTATCTTGCGCGGGATGTTCGTGGGATCGAAGCTGACGTCTGCGGGCCTGAGCGGTCCGGAGATGAACTTCTTCGCCTTCCAGTCGATCTTCCAGCCGTGCTTCTCCTCCAGCTCCTTCATCATCTGCGTCTGGTAGTTCAGGGGCAGATCCTTGACATCGCGGACAAAGAGATGCCAGTCATCGGGCAGCTTGCCGAAGTACTTCATGGAGATATCGCAGTAATGGGTCAGCTTGATTCCTCTGCCCTGGGTGTTATCAGACGGGCGGAAGCAGAGCTTTGCCATCTCCAGCATGGCCTCCTCCTTGGTCTCGGCGATATAGAGCATGGCTTCAGGTGCTGGCTCGATCTGCTGCATATTGCCGTTCTTGGCATCTATGACCATCCAGTCCTCGGGCTTGTCGGTCCTGCCCATAAATGTCCTGCGGTATATGACTGAGCTTGGCTGAACAACCACTGGAATGCCGAGCCTGTTAACGCCGGTAGCGATGGATGCTGCCTTTTGGGAGTATGCTCCCCAGGCCACGCCGCATGCTCCGACCTTGGACATGATATAATCGGCGATATCATCGTAGTTGGCACGCTCATTTCTGTGAGCGAAGATGGTTGCCACCTTGATTGCTGCTCCATGAATGTGGGCATTGGCCACACATGAGCCTATGTTGCAGATGTTCCTGCCATCAAAGGCACCCTCGTACTGCTCCCAGATGGTCTTGCCATCTTCATCCTTATACAGGGACATGTCCATGGCCATGCAGCCCGTGGCAACGACGATGTAGCCTCTGTCAACGAACTCCTTGGCGATGTCGTAGCACTCCTTGGTGCCGTTGGGATAATTCGAGCATCCTACCAGCGCTATAACTCCCGGAATCTGGCCAAGAACCAGGGGTGCACCAACTTTTCTGATCTCGGTATCGAGCACAGGTCCCCTGCCCGCTCTCATCTTGAACTTCTGGTTCCTGATATACTCGCGGTTGGCATACTCATAGAGCTTCAGTATGGGAATCTCCTGGGGGCAGGTCTGCTCGCATCTCTGGCAGCCCACACATACCTCATAGGTAGAGGAGAATGGTTCCAGATTGCCCTTCAGTGCCTCGCTTATCATCTCGCTGATCCTGATGTGGGGCGGACAGACGAAGGCACACTGATTGCACTCTGTGCATGTTGCCAGGGTATCCTTGAACTGCTGCTCGGTAAAGAGGCTCTCCTTCTTGTACTGCTCGCGCTTGGGCTTGACTGCAACCGCGGTCCTGATGGCCACCTCTCCGGCCTTTACTGGATCGAGGATTGCCACACCGGGCATCTTGAAGCTGACCAGATCCTCCACAATGGCATCGGCTGAGTCATTGGTCCTGTCGGGCAGGCCGAGCATGATCTTGTCGTTGCTGGCGATGACGGGGATGTGCCTTTGCTGGCAGTCCTCCAGCACATCGCAGAATACGCACTGCTCGTCCACAATCACTGTATCCATGATTCCGGCGCGAACCATCTTTCTCCACCAGCCCATGGCACCAGCCACCTTGGCCTTGGGTCCCAGGTTGGGGGGGATCCTGGATTCCCTGCCGGTCTCAGTGATCCTGGTGAGGTCAATGGCGGTGCAGCATACGCCGCCTATGTCAACCTTGTCCCAGAGATTATTGTTCTCGGCATAGATCATGGCCTCTGCGCCTGCTGCCAGGTTGTGGCCGTAGGCGATGAGAACGCCCTTGTTCTGATCCAGGGTGCCCATGCCGATCTCCACCAGGGGTGCATCGGCTGCGCCGCGGGGCATATCGTAAGCCACCGTCTGCAGCATGTCGCAGATCTCCTTGCCCAGGGAGTCGATCATGCCGCCGTGCAGCGACTTGGACTCGAAGTCCATAAAATAGCCTTCCTGACCGGTGTGAGTGGCCGCCAGGAGCTGCACGATCTCCTCTTCGCAATACTCCAGGGCCTCGCCGAAGTCCTTGAGCGACTTGGGCTTGATCCCCAGGATGGTGCGAGTGAGGGGCGCATCCACCAGGATCTCGCTGCCCATATCGAAGGGCATATCTCCGAACTTGTCCAGACACCAGTGGTAAAGGTGCCTGCCGTGAGCAGTATGGGCGCAGGTTCCCATTAAAACCGCAACCAGAACGATCTTACCGCAGGCAGCGGCCATGTCAATGCCACAGGCCCCCTTCTTGTTGCCGGTCAGGTCGCATGGTCCATAGGTACAGAGGGTGCATGTATCATCTGCCGGTGAATACATGATCTTGTACCGGTTACAAATCTTGAAGTCCCAGTCACGAAGCGTTGCCACACCTGGCTTGGGGAAGGGGCCCATCTCCTGGTCCCATTCATCCTCTTCTTTTACGACAGCTCCTATGTTGATCTGGACGTTCTTCATGTCCTCAACCGAAAAGCTGCCTTCTCTTGTTGCCATCGGAATCTTAGCCTCCTCTTCCTTTGATATACGCCGCTTGAGTTCGCATAGAGTAGATAAAACACTTTCGGATACCAGTTAATATAGAATTTTATTAATTTTGATTAAACATCATAGTATTAATTTTATAAATAAATTTTCAGTTAACAGCGACTCAATAAGATCACTATTGTTAATGAAGTGTACTCTGCCCACAAGCTTGAAATGCCAATACATTGAAGGCCACAACGACCTATGAAAAATCGATTGCGGAAGAGCTTTGTCAATGCTGCCGAATGCAAGCATGGGGGCAAGGTGCAGGAAGCGAAGAGAAGATTGGGGGCTGAGCCGCTGGACTTCTCCGCCAATATCAATCCCCTGGGATCGCCCCCCCTGAAGGAGTTGGTCAGCCGAGAGCTCAAGCAGGTCGGCCACTATCCTGACAGCAGCTACCAGGGATTCTGTCGCGCAGCGAGCCGCTTCGTCCAGGTCGATCCGGGATGCATCGTTCCAGGCAATGGATCATCTGAGCTGATCAGGATATTCGCGGAGGCTGTGCTGGAAGAGGGGGACCTGGCAATAATCCCCACCCCCACCTTTGGAGAGTATGAGAATCAATCACAGCTCGCCGGAGGCAGGACGGAAAGGCTGGCGATTGGTAAGGATGGCACCCCCCTCCTTCGCGACTCCGACCTACACCGGGCCAAAGCCCTCTTCCTCTGCAATCCCAATAATCCCACCGGACGGCTGCTCTCCCAAAATCAGGTTCACGATCTGGCGGACAGATGCGAGGAGGCAGAGGTATTCTTATTGGTGGATGAGGCCTTCATAGAGCTCAGCCGCCCGGAGGAGAGCGTAGCTCAGCTTGCTCCCAGCAGGGAGTATCTCTTTGTGATGAGATCCCTGACCAAGTCCTTTGGAGTGCCGGGGATGAGATTGGGCTTCGGCGTGACCAATCCCCTTTTAGCTGGAATCATGAACCGGGCAAAGATCCCCTGGTCCATCGGCTCCATTGCCGCCGCTGCAGCAGAATATCTCCTGGGATGTGAGGATCACCTGACCAGGTCTAGAGAGCTGATAGCCGAGGAGCTGAATTATCTGATCCCCTCCCTGAAGAATCTGGGCCTGGATCCGCTGCCAAGTCAGGTCAACTTCATCCTGGTGAATATCGAATCGGCGGGCCTTGGCTCGGACGTCCTGGCAGAGCGCACCATGGCCCGTGGCGTTCTGGTGCGGGACTGCCAGTCCTTCGGCCTGGAGAAGAGCTACATCCGGGTGGCAGTGAGAGGCCACGAGGATAACGAGCGGCTAATCGATGTCCTGGAGAGGGCATTAAGATGCAAAGACTGAGCTGCGAGAGGTTTCCCTGCCACCACCCCGAGCAGGACTGCTCATTATGCTTCTGCCCATTTTACCCCTGCCGGGATGTGAGAACGGGAGGCTTTGAGCGAGATGGCTCCTGGTGCTGTGAGAATTGCCAGATCGTTCACCAAAAAGATGTGGCTGAGATGGTGCTGGATGGGCTCTTGCAGGGCCTGCCCATCTCCCAGGTCTGGAAGAGCCTCGAGGAGCGGCTATGACCCTGGCCATTGAGGAGGCTTTAACTGTATTTCTTTTAGCGGTGGCCTTTGACATACTGATCGGCGAGCCTCCGGTTCGAGTTCACCCCGTGGTCTGGATCGGCAGACTGATCTCCTTCCTGCGCGCCCGGGCGGGGCCCACTAAGGTGCAGGGCATCCTGCTGGCCATAACCGTGATTGCAGTCTCAGTTCTGGCGGCTCATCTGCTGGTCAGGGCGGCGCATGTTATGCCCGTGCTGCCTCTCTTGGTAGGAGCATATCTCTTGAAGTCCACATTTGCCATCAGATGCTTGTTGGAGACCTCCAGCAATATCGGCAGGATGATAGACCAGGATATGGAAGAAGCAAAGAAGATGCTGCCCGCCCTGGTGGGAAGGGACACCTCCACCCTAACAACTGCCCAGGCCAGCTCAGCGGTGATAGAGTCGCTATCTGAAAACTATGTGGACTCCATTCTCTCCCCCATATTCTACTATATTCTCTTCGCACCCATAGGCCTGGGCCTGGAGGCGGCCATTGCCTTCAAGGCCATCAGCACCATGGACTCGATGATCGGCTACAAGAAGCCTGGATTGAAGGAGCTGGGATATGCTGGAGCGAGGCTGGACGACCTGGCGAACTGGATTCCCGCTCGATTAAGCATAATCCTGATCGCCCTGGCCCGACCGAGAGGCGCCCGCTCGGCCATTAGAGAAGCCTTTAAATATCACAGCGCCACCCCCAGCCCCAACTCCGGCTGGCCCATGGCCGCAGCTGCCGGGAGCCTGAAAATCCGCTTAGAGAAGCCTGGCCAGTATATCCTGCTGGGAGAGAATCCGAATCCAGAGACAAGGGATATATTCCGGGCCACAGGCCTCGTCCAGTCGGCCATCGCCCTCACACTGGCAGCGGCGTTCATCTGCCTGCTCCTATAACCATAATGTTTATCCAATTCGAGGATGGAGTAAATGAGAATGGAAACCATGCAAGATCTCCTGGAGAAAGTTCAAGAGTTTGCCTTTCATGATTTTGGCAAAGAAGAGGCTAAAAAGCTCTTCGGCTGGGATGTCGCAGAGATACTGGTCAACAGCTCGAAGGAAGATGAAAATCACATTCTAATCATATTTAATAATAATTTTATGCTCTTCATCAGGTACTTCCTAAACCTCGATCCCTCTCAGACCGATGATACCTGTGAGTTCATCCTGAGCCTGAAGACTGACCTCACTTCTCGCATAAAGTATTCAATCAACTACGGAAATTATATTCACGGCCAGGGATACATACGCTTCAGGGTGGCAGACACAAAGAACAGAATGGTTCAGGTGATGCTGGAGGAGTTCTATATCCCGGCGATAAAGAACGTCTACAAGCCCATAATCGAAAGGTTCAAGGGATTCTATGGCAAGGACTTCTTCGGAGTAGAGGCTGACGGCAATGGCGGACAGATATATTATGCACCGATACGCAATATGAGCGAGCACAAGGGAGCCCGGCTGGGCGATGTGATCGGCAGGCTGACTGAGCTGGAGCTGCTCTTAAAAGATCCCCATATCAGGCAGGATCTGGCCAAGGTCGACCTCCAGCTCAGCCTTCTCCCCTCCATGATGGATTCGGGCCTCTAGCCAATTCTTCTGCATTCCAGCTTATGGGGAAGCTCCTCCAGAAGCTTCTCATAATCCTCTTCTCCAAGCCTCTCTCGCAGTAGGCTGGCCTGACGGCCTTCCTCCGGCTGAGACGCTTCAGCCTCCAGGAACTCTATCGCCTTTTCTGAGATCTGGCGGATGGTGGATGAAGGAATCCGATCCCCCTCCTTCCCGGCCAGCCGCAATGCACCGGCATAGTCCGCCCGTGCCTCCTCCTTCTTTCCGGTGCGGGCTTCGCACTCCGCCAGATCGACGGTAGCCAGGAGACTGAGATCAGCATGTCCCAGAATCCTGGCCTGGCGCTGTCTCAACATGGCCATCTCTTCTGCTCGCTGATAATCATCCTGAGCCAAGAAGAGGAGGGTCATATCGCGGTAGACCTCTATGAGATCCAGCGATGCACCCAGCCGGCCGAAGATCACAAGAGCCTGTTTCATCCTTCTTAGAGCATCCTCATAATCCCCGCTGGCCAGGGCTAGCCGACCAAGAGATGAGATGGCTTTTGCCTCCTCATAGGAGAGAGACAGCTTCCGAGATAAAGCCAGGGCCTTCTCAAAGCAGCTCTTTGCCTCCGGATAGAGCATATCCTTAAGAAAGCGCTCTCCCTGAGCTCTATAAAGCTGGATTTTCAAAGGCGGATAGTCAGTGCGAGAGACCTGAGTCTCTGCCTGGGAGAGATAGAAGCGGGATTGCATCGAATGCCCCTCTTGAATATTGAACAGAGCGGCGGCGATGTAGCCCTCACATAGATCGGGCAATGCCCCCAGGCCCTCCAGAATGCCTATTGACTGGGAGAAAAGCTCAATTGCTTCATCCGATCTGCCCATCTGGCCGGAGATGATTCCCAGGTTCAATTTGGCTGAAGCTACACAGGGCAGGGCATCTAGATCCTGGAAGATGTCCAAAGCCACATCAAATAGCGTTCTGGCCCGGTTGAGGTCTCCCATATCCTTGTAGACCAGGGCCATATTGAAGAGAACCTGGCCACGGTTGTAGACCTCTCCAGTCTGGTCAAACCTCTCCACGCTCCTCTTATAGCAGGCAATGGCTTCTGCCCACTGGCCGCTATCTGTGTAGCTGCCGGCGAGGGCTGAAAGGACCTCCCCCTGGCCGGAGAGGTCGCCTGTCTCCTCCAACTCCTCCAGCTGTCTCTTGTACTCCTCGATATCAGGGGAAATCTCGCCCCGTCCTGCCCGGATCATATCGATGCTGGCCTGCATCTCCGCCGCGCCCGCTTGATCCTTGAGGCGCCGGTATATCTCCAGAGCCCTCTGAAAGTGCTCTGCTGCTAGATCGCGCTCTCCTTGGCGGTGGTAGAGGTTTCCCATGTTTCCCAGCACCTGGGCAATGCCGGCTGAGTCCTCCAGCTTTTCAAAGAGGCTCAGGCTCTTGCTATAGCTATCCAGAGCATCCGCCCACTGACCTCTCTTATAGCAGAGGCCTGCGACATTGCTCAGGACCGAGGCCTCGCTCTCCATATCCCCTGCCTTCCCGAAGCCCTCCAGGCTCAAGCGATAGTTCTCTAAGGCAGCGGCCCAGTCACCCTGCCGGTAGCACATATTGCCCAGGTTGTTCCTGGCTACCGAAACGGAGTACTCGTCCCCCAGCCCCTCCATAATCGCCAGGCTCTCATTGTAGTCCTCCAGGGCCTCATCCCACTGGCCAAGATCGGCATGGAGATTTCCCAGAGCGCACTGGACTGCCGCCACTGCCGAAAGATCATCTCTGGAACGGAGGGCCTCCAGAACCTGAGCATACCTGGTCAGAGCCTCCTGCCATCTACCCCTTCTCAGGAGCAGATTTACCATGGACTCGAGCGCCTCGATCATCGACCTAGAGTCCCCTCCCACAATCTGCAGATCGAGACATTTTCGGTAGCACTCCAGTGCTCCCTCCAGATCGCCTCTCTCGGCCATGCTCCTTGCCAGGCCATAGAGCGATCTAGCCTCCCCTCGAGCGTCACCCAGTTCCCTGAAGCCATCTATGCTCTGCTGGTACAGTTCCTCTGCTCGCTCCTCCTCCCCAGACTGAAGATAGACGCCTGCCAGATTTCCCAGGGTAACTGCCATGCCGTGCCCATCGTTCAGAACACGCCTCGCCTCCAGGCCCTGACGGTAGCATAAGATGGCATGCATGAGATCCCCTCGATCGGAGTAGAGGTTTCCCAGGTTGTTCTCCGCTGCAGCCAGACCCCGCAGGTCCCCATTATCCTCAAATGCCCTGGCCGCCCCTTCAAAACAGGACTGGGCCTGATCCCACTCCCCTCCGAGCTGATAGATCAGCCCCAGGCTCAGCCTGTTGCCGGCAGCACCAATTTGATCCCCCAGATCCTCCTTTGTGGCAATGCTCTTTTCCAAGAACTCCCCCGCAAGGTGAAGATCGCCCCTGCTCTGATAGACAAGGCCGATGTTAGACTGGACCATCGATGCACCCTGTCTGTCTCCCTGCTGGCAGAATGAATTATAGGCATGAGAATACATCTGCAGGGCAACATCCAGATCTCCTTTCAGATGATATACGCCGCCCAGATTGGATAGGGCCTCAGCCGCTGCTGTCACCTCGCCCATTTCCATGAAGAGATCCGCCGCCCTCTGGTAGCACTCGATCGCCTCCGGCCAATCAGAGCAGTCGCAGCAGATCCTGGCAATGCAATTCAGAGCCTCTGCAGATCCACTCAGATCTTTGGATCTCTCCCTGATCTTCAGGCTCTCCCGGGAGCATTGCAGTGCCATTTCCAACTGCCCCTGCTTATGGTGAACGCCCGCCAGAATAACCAGAGCCCGGGCAAGGGAGGAGGAATCTTTATGCTCTTTCATGATCGCTATTGCCCTTTGAAGGTGGTCTTCTGCCAGGGTCCAATTCCCGTCCTCCAGGAAGCATTGACCCATCCGGCAGAGGGCCTTGGAGGCGAGAGAGGGATGGCCCTTCTGCAATGCCGCCAAGCTCCGGCCATAGAGCTCCAGAGCTTCCTTTAGCCTTCCCTCATGAAAATAGATATCAGCAAGACGGCACTGCATCTCTGCCGCTCCGGATTGATCTTTCAGATCGGCCAGCAGATGGCTGGCTGATTGCAGACTGATCTGGGCCCTCTTGCCGTTGCCGGTCTGAGAGTAGATGCTAGCGAGGGAGGCAAGAGCCCGAGCTGCCCCCACGGGATCATCCGACAGCTCCCTCTCCTTCAGAATGGTCTGATACAGCTTCTCCGCCTTTTCCATATCGCCTTGAATCTGGCAGAGCTCTGCCAGGTTGCTGGTAGCCTCCATCCGCCCTTTTTTGTCCCTTGGATCGAGCACCTCCAGGATGCGGGAATAGCAGATCTGGGCCTGATGGTACTCACCCTGCAGGCGGCGGGCGCGGCCCAGCCTCTCCAGGACCTGAGGCAGAAGGCGTGGCCTTTTAGCCATATCGATAGCAACGAGAGCCTTCTCATAACACTGGCAGGCCCGGGCCCAGTCCTCCTCCTCACCGTAGAGGGCCCCCAAGCATAGGAGGATACTGGCTAATGAATCATCATCAGAGAGAATCTGGGCCAGATCCGAAGCATTGCTGTAGTATTCAATTGCCGCCTGATGAAAGAAGAGATGGTGAGCAAGCCTTCCCAGATTGAACCATGCCTGAACGCTGTTGACCACAGAGGCATAATCCTCCAGGTCGGTGAGGCGCCTTTTCATAACCTCCTCATCGGAGGAGAGCATGGCCTCAATGAAAGAGGATAATAACGATGGAACGCCAACGGATAGGCTCTTCAGCCTCTCGGGATCGTAGCCCTCGGGATCGGAGAGCATCTCGGCGAAGGAGCCGAGGGAGGAGACGACGCTCTCAGAGCTCGAGTCCATATTCGCCCCCCAAGATAGGATGGGAAATTGAAGGATATTTATTCGATTTGAGGACTGCAGCATGTCTGAATACCCCTTTATGCTTAAGGAAGGCTGCATTATCACCTGCCATGAGATCGGCATCAAATAACATATTATATCATCCCCACAATCGTTTTAAAATTCTTCGGCCGACATACCACACCACTATATACTGTTCGACCATATAAATTCTTCTATTTCTTCATAATGTTAATCAAAAAATGTGTGCACCTTAATATTAATATTGGAATTAACATATAAAACAAAAGACAAAAAAGCTCGGCTCCCGTTGGGGGAGCTACTTCAAGACCAGCTTTAGGGCCCTCTGCGGACAGCCCACAACGCAGGCTCCGCATTGAATGCACTTTCCCGAGTCGGCGACCACCCGCCAATCCTCAAAGCGAAACGTTCCGGTGGGACATATTGATACGCATGCCCCGCAGTTCACGCATTCGGACTCATCCCTGATCACCGGGATCTCCAGAGGAACCACCCTTACTCCCCGCCTCTCAAAGGCCTCCATTACCTCCTGGACCTTCTCAGGCGGAACCTCCAGGACTATCTCGCCGCTCACTGCATTGATGCTCGCCCTCTCGATGTTAACCAGAGCCTCAGTCTCCAGAATCACTGAGGCGATGAGGGGATGGCGGACAATGCCCGGAGCCACATGAAGCATCAGCTTCAAGGCTATCGCCTCCGGGCCAAGAGGCGAGAGAGATGATTGCTGGTAATCATTCCTATCACCTTATGCTCTCTGTCCACCACCGGCAGGGCAGAGATGCTATGAGTATCCAGGGTGCGGGCAGCGAGCTCAATTGGCTCATCCAAGCGGACCGAATGGACCCGACGGGTCATGATCTCCGCTATGCGGGATGGTTTTCCGCTGGCCACCGCTTTGGATATATCCCAGGCAGTTATAATGCCGATCAGCCTTCCATCCCGGGAGACCACCGGCAGATGGTCGAAGCTGCCGCTGATGATCAGCTTTGCCGCCTTCTCCACCGGGATATCCTCAAAGACGGTAACCACATCCCTGCTCATGACATCTCCCACATTGGGCGACTCCTTGGTCTGCTTCATGGGCCGGCTGCTTCCCACCCGGGATAGGGGTTCTGCTGCCTGGCTGAGCAGGAACTCGCCCCGCTCCACCTGCTCCTTTAATGTCCGGGCAACCTCTCTTGCCATCTGGAAGCTGGATAGAGGAGAGCAGGAGACCTCTTTGCCCCCCAGGTCGATCGTGCCCGACTTCAGCTCCTCATAGCTGACCATCCTCACCGAGGGCTTATCCCTGCGCTGGATGCCATAGTCCTGCACCGGGACGGTGATATCGCTGTCCCGCACGGCAGTGCTCTTGGCGAGCCTCTCATTTAACATCGGTATGGGAATTCCTATCCCCAGGTAAAGGCTGGGGCCATATTTATGAAATGTTGCTGCCCGCAGGAAGCTGTTGTTCATCCTCTTAAGGTCGCCGGTGACCATCAGAGTGGAGAAGCCATTCTCAGGATTATGCTGGGTTCCCGCGCCTATGACATAGCCCTGAGCCCCCGCCAGGAAGATGCGCGTACCTACCCCGATGTATTCGAAGCCCGGATCGTTGGAGAGGGGAGAGAGCACCCCTGCACCGCTGTAATGGACATTGCCAAGACCCGGAAGGAGGGTGCCCATGTAGGTGTGCATCGTCCGGTCGGAGGAGTTGGTAGCGGCATTGTAACGCTGATAGGCATTGCGGGGATTGACCACTGTGGCCTGGTTGAAGTCCTCCAGCCTGAGGCTGGTCTCCAGATCCATCTGAGGGTAGCAGTCCGAGGGAGATCCATGAGCCTCGACCTCAATCTGCTTTCCAATTACCAGGTCCTCCATAACATGCGCCCCGCCATACTCGATCCCCCGGTCCTCAGAGGGCTGGGTCGCTCCTAAGAAGAGGTCGACGGCGGCGATGCCCCCATAGGCCTCCACCCTGTTCAGATAGGCGCGGGCGATCTTTATGGGAGGATCGCTATGGCCCAAATTGAGAAAAACCCCGGAAGAGCACATGGCGCCGAAGGTACCAGTGGTGACGACATCCACCTCACGCACCGCTCCCGCCGTGCCCAGCTCATCCACGAGATCTGGCATCTCCTCAGCCGTAACAACGCGGGCCGAGCCGTTGCGAATGCGTTCGTTGATCTCCGATAACGACTTCTCTTGCACATCGGCAAAGGGGGGGCGATCCGATAAAAACTTATTGGGCTAGCACTGCCAATAACGTTATCTGCCAAAAGAGAATCAGAGGTCGATATATGGCGCAATTTCCAGGGAAGAGAATCGTCCTCACCAGCGATACCACCATGATGAGCAGCTATCATGGAGGGGTGATGCTCGGCTTTGCTGCCATCATGCCCAGGGCAACCCTGCCCGATTGGATCTTCCAGAACTTCTTCTGCCCGCCAGTGCCGGCGTTGGAGGACGGATCGGCGGCAACTGCCCCCTGCGGCATGAGAAAGGTGGAAGCGGCACTCCTGGAGTCCGGATTCTCCAGGGATGAGGTGATGGTGGCCCATCCCCTTCACCTTGACCGGGCCATCGGACCGGAGACCAGGATCGTGGGGATAACCCATGATGACCCCATGGGAAAGATCGCCCTCCGGGAAATAGAGGATATCATCCGCCGCGGCCCGCCCTTCAACCGCTCTCGGTTCATCGAGCTTTTAAGTCACCCCCTGATAAGAGAGCACCGGCCACGAGTAGTCCTGGGTGGAAACGGCGCCTGGGAGGTCATGGGGGAGAAGGTGGATGTCGACCACATCTACCTGGGAGAGGGCGAGAGCGATTTTCCCGAGATCTGCCGGCAGATCATAAGAGGAGAGAACGTTCCGGAGGTGTTGCGGGGATCGGCGGTGCCTGGGGATAAGATACCGGTAAACAGAGGAGCGACCATTGGCGGAATTGTGGAGATCGGCAGGGGCTGCTGGAGAGGATGCGCCTTCTGCTCGCCCACCATGCGCTCTGTGCGCCACAGGCCTATTGAAAATATTCTTAAAGACGTGCGGGTGAACCTGGAATGCGGCCAAGAGGATATCATCCTCCACAGCGAGGACGTCTTCTCCTATGGCTCCAAAGGCACAAGGCCGAATGAAAAGAAGATGACTGAGCTCGTGACCGAAGTCAAGAAGCTGGGGCCGAAGACGATGGACTTCTCCCATCTCAGCCTGGCCTCGGTCCACTCCAACCAGGGTCTATTAAGAGAGATCTCCAAGATCGTGGGCATAGGCTCGGATCAGAACCACATGTCTGCCTGGATAGGGATAGAGACGGGGAGCTGCCGCATCCTGAAGATGCATATGCCCCAAAAGGCGCTTCCTGGAGAGACGGAGAACTGGCCCCAGATCGTAGAGGACTGCTACCGCCTCTTCGACGAGGAATCCTGGCTTCCCGTGGCCAGCCTGGTTTTGGGCCTGCCTGGAGAGACGGCAGAGGATGTCATCCGGACCACGGAGCTGGTGGAGTCTCTGAAAGATTACACCGGCCTAATGCTCCCCCTCTTTTTCACCACCATCGCCGAGACGAAACTGGGCGGCACAAGGGGCTTTTCAAAGGCCGATGCCTTGCCCGAGCACTGGCATCTGGTAGGTCTGTGTCTTGAGTACAACCTAAAGCATTTGAAGAAGCTGCACCAGCTATACAAAGAGAGGATGACTGCAGGACCACTGGTTCACGCTGCCTTGACCGGAGTGAACTTGATCGCAGACGTCGCACTTAATAAATATCTGAAGAGAATGAAAAGAGGCGAGCCGCCCAACTGAGCCCCTGCCTAGCGGTGGCATATGGAGCTGAGAAGCGGAAGAGACGTTCTAGCACCAGCGTCACGCTATCATTATAGTACTAGAGGTATTCTTATGCAAACACAAATATTTTGCCATTGACATGTCGGAATTGCCGAGCGCGCATCCGGATTCAGAGATATTAGATCAATAATTCTCCAAAACAGACCTCACCACTCCTTTGTGGTCCCCCTTTAGGGAGTAAACGTTGTGATCCCCAGAGACATCAATGCTCAAAATGCCCAGGCGAGTGTTCATGAGCCCGACCATCGCCGAAACCCCTCGGTAGCTGACGTCAAAGCCCTCCTTCGCGAGATAGGTGAAGACGTCCTCCGTGGTATAGGCACCATCGCTTAGGAAAAGCTTCAAGACCGCCTTCCGGATTCCCACGCCATCTCGCTTAAGATAATTCCTCAGTCTTTCCTGGATTCGTTCTTCCGCGCTCTCCATCCGGCAAAATCACCGCCTCGAAAGAATGGATTTAAGGATTATAAAGGTATTCTCTCCACGACCGGTCCATCCTGCAGAGGATACCTCTCAATTATACAAAGATCGCATTTGCAGCCCTCTAGATCCGGGCATATCTCCTCCAGAATCCAGGCGGCGATCTCGATCCTTCCTTCCAGGCAGGAGTACATTTCAGCAGGCACCTCCAGCCCATCGATGATCCCCAGCGCTGACTTTAGATCACCCTCCTTACCCTCAATTATGCCGTGGATTATGGTTCCCTCTTCTGTGATGTAGTCCAGCGGCCGGGATGTCCTCTCCGCCCGGCGTCGCAGTCTCTCTCTCAGCTGCACAGCATCCTTGAAGCGGGAGGGACAGTAATGCACCTTGATGTCATCCAATAGATAGCCTCGGGCCATCTCTTCGCTGCCTTCTGCACCGCAGCCCAGGTCCAGGGGCAAAAAACCCTCTTCCATTAGACGAGAGAAGTTGGTCTCTGAGAACTCAAGCTCATTTAGGTTCAGAAAGGCATCTGCTTCTCGGACGGCATGAACGATCTGGGGCGCTGGCTTATATGCCGGGATCTCCACCCCAGCCTGCAATCCCAATGCCTTTGCCTCCTCCAGGACCTCCTTTAGTCCGACTGGATCAGACCATTCCTCATCAGGCGGATGGAAGCGGATCTCATCCAGGCCGGCTCTTACCAGCCTCTTCAGGACAGATCTGTTGGGCAGAATGCCGGTGTAGAGGTGGATATGGTGCTCGCTTCCGAACTCCTCCTTCAATGCCCGGATGCAATCCAAGACATAGTCCAGCCTTAAGAGGGGCTCTCCTCCCGTGATCCCCGTGCCCAGGGCGCCGATGGCCCTGCCCTCGCTCAGGATATCAGCCAGCTCTCCCACCGGCTGCTCATCGGCATATGCCACATCCTTTCCCCTTCGATCCTCGGAGATTGGGCAGTAAAAGCAGCCCCGTTCGCACCGGCCAGTGACGAAGAGGACCAGGCCCGCCCCCTGCCGACAGATCTGGCAGCCAGGGGAGAGGTAGTTGTAGATCGATCCCACAGAATCGGATTGCCACTGGAGCATGATTGCAGGAAAGGTGGGTTGGATTATCAATTTTGTGGAATCGGCTGAGCACAGGGGCAGCGGCATCAAAACGGTTATCAGAGAGAAGGGCATTGATCCTTTCAAAGAAAGAATATAATTAAAATATATTTAAAAGGATGGTTCTTTGTGAGAGAATATCTCCTCGGAAATGCAGCTATCGCCAAAGGACTGCTGGAGGCGGGGATCGGACTTGCCGCCGGCTACCCGGGAACTCCCTCCTCAGAGATCATTGAGGGCCTGGTGGAGCTGAAAGGCGATCTGCCCCTACATATAGAATGGTCTGTGAACGAGAAGGTGGCGCTGGAGGTGGCGGCAGGTGCCTCTTGGACCGGCTGCCGCTCCGTGGCCACCATGAAGCATGTGGGCCTGAACGTGGCCGCCGACCCCTTCATGACCCTGGCCTACCTGGGGGTAGGAGCAGGGCTGCTGGTGATCTGTGCCGATGATCCCTTCTGCCATTCATCCCAGAATGAGCAGGACTCACGACGCTTCGCCCAGTTCGCCTCCATTCCCTGTCTGGATCCTGCCGACCCCCAGGAGGCCCGGGATATGGCGATCTATGGCCTGGAGCTGTCGGAGAAATTCAACATCCCGGTAATGCTCCGGCCCACCACCCGCGTCTCTCATGCCCGGGCGGATGTGGAGGTGAGCCAGGATCGACCAATTCCAGTCGAGCGCCGTTTCGTCAAGAATCCTGCGCGACGGGTGGCCCTGCCAAGCCATGCCCGGCCGCTCCACCACGAGCTTTTGGCCAAGCAGCCAGCAATAGAAGAGGAGCTGGAGGGGTGCCCCTGGAACAGGCTAACCCTCCGGGGGGAGACGGGAGTGATAGCCTCGGGGATTGCCGGTCTGTATGCCGAAGAGGCCCTGACGGATCTGGACCTTGACCACACTCTGCTCAGGATTGGAGCCTATCCCGCCCCAAAGAAGCTGATATGCCGCATGCTCGAGCATGTCTCGAGGGTGCTGGTGATAGAAGAGCTGGAGCCGGTGGTCGAAGAACAGGTGGCGATGCTGGCAGGGAAGATAAATCCCTCCATACAGATCCTGGGCAAGGAAAAGGAGATCCCTCGCGAGGGAGAACTGGACCTTATTACGGTGAGAAATGCCCTGGCCAGGATGAACGGCCTGGGTATTATGGAGAGAGCATCCTTTGCAGCAGCGGAGATAGTCCCACCCCGGCCTCCGGCTTTATGTCCAGGCTGCAGCCACCGTGCCACCTACTATGCCATGAGACGGGTCTATGGCAAGAAGGCGATCTATCCCAGCGACATAGGCTGCTATACCATGGCAGTGGGCATGGGGACGGTTGATACCTGTCTGTGCATGGGGGCGAGCATCAGCCTCGCCAGCGGCATAAGATTCGGCGGTGAGACGGAGGGGATCTGCGCAAGCCTCGGAGACTCCACCTTCCTGCATGGAGGCATGACCGGCCTATTGAATGCCGCCTACAATAAGGCCAGGATCACAGTGACAATTCTGGACAACTCCACCACCGCCATGACCGGCCATCAGCCTCATCCGGGAACCGGGGTCACTGCCACCGGCGAGCCCACGGCCCAGGTCTCGCTGGAGGAGCTGGCCAGGGCTTTGGGGGCAGGGCTGGTCGAGACCGTTGATCCCTACGACCTTGAGGGGACGATGGAGGGATTCCAGAGGGCTAAGGATTTTCCCGGCCTATCGGTAGTCATCGCCAGACAGCCCTGCGTGATCAAGGCCCGCCGAAGCGGGACACGGCCACGGGCCTTCAAGGTGAGCGATGAGTGTCAGGGATGCAGGATCTGTGTGGAGTACGGCTGCCCGGCCATTGAGTTTGAGGGAGAGATGGCAAAGATCAACAATCTATGCACCGGCTGCGGGATCTGCGCCCAGATCTGCCCCAGCTCTGCCATTTTGGAGGTGGAGATATGAGAACCTCAGAATGCGATATGGTGATCGTCGGCGTCGGCGGCCAGGGAGTGATATTGATATCAGACGTGATCGGCAGGGCAGGAGTCCTGGCGGGAAAGCCGGTGCGAGGCGCGGAGACCCACGGCATGGCCCAGAGAGGGGGGAGCGTGATCAATCACACCCGAATAGGATGCCGCTTCAGCCCCTTGGTCGCTCCGGGCAGCGCCGATCTCTTGATCGCCCTGGAGCCAGCTGAGGCCCTGCGATTTGGCCATTTCCTCTCCCCAGATGGGGTGGCCCTGATCAGCAACCAGCCGGTCCTGCCGGTAACTGTCACCACCGGAAGAGCCCGGTATCCCTCTTTAGATGATCTGATAGAGCCGCTTTGTGGCCAATGCCAGAGGGTCCTGGCCCTGGATGCCACCGCCCTGGCGCGGAAGGCAGGAACCGCTCAGGCCATGAACGTGGTGATGCTCGGCGCCCTTTCCCAGTATATTCCCCTCTCAGAGGAGCATATCATCCAAGCCCTGGTTGAGGTTGTGCCGCCAAAGCATCTGGAGGCAAATAAGAGGGCATTTGCATTGGGAAAAGCTGAAGTAGAATAGGGGAGATAGACCAGTCTATGGAAGAAGAGAAAAAAATGGTTGAGAACAAGCCAGAAGAAAACAAAACTGAGGAGAAGGCAGAGCCTGTAATCACCCGGAGCATGAGGGAAGAGGCCTGCCCAACCTGCGGAGCGACAGAGCCCTCCATGCCTGCCGTCCTCCCCGACATGAGCTGGTCCATAGAGAAGCTGATCGCCGCCACCAAGGACAAGCATATGCTTGTGCGCTCCAACGCCATCATGCTCCTCTCTAAACGGGATATATCTGAGTCCCTGGAGGCTTTAATTGAGGCCCTCAAAGACGAGGAGTATCTGGTAAAGAGCAATGCCATGGTGGCCATTGCCGGATATGGAAAGCAGGTATCCGATCGCATGATCGAGGCCCTGGAAGATGCAGACAAGGATGTGCGTGCGGGAGCGGCCTGGGTGATCGGTGAGCTGAAGGAGAACCGGGCGGTGGCTGCTTTAGAGAAGGTGGCCAAGGACGACTATCCCCTGGCCAGGATCCAGGCAAAGGCTTCTTTGATCGCCATGGGCAGGGGACCCAAGAAGCCAGAGGCTCAGCCTCCTGTGGCTCAGCCGCCCGAAGATTCACCCGAAACAGGGGACAAAGAGGCAGAGAAGAGCGAAGAGAAGAAGGCAGAATAGATCTGCGAATCTTTTTTCTTTTCAGACAAAATATATCAATCATAAGAGCATAGAATATGTTATGGAAGCCCCAATAGGCAAGAGCGTGTACAATTTTATCGATCTCGTGGGAACCTCAAATGAAAGCTGGGAGGACGCTGTCCAATCTGCAATCAATACTGCGAACCGAAAACTGACCAACGTGAGAATTGCCGAGGTCACGAGGATGGACACCAGGCTTACAGAGGGAGGGATAATGGAGTACAGGGTAAGGGTGACCCTCTCCTTTAAGCATGAGGTCGAGCCCGAGACGCTCTGAGCTCAAAGTAATCCCCGGATTCCGGGAGATGATCTATAAAAGGAAAGGCTTAACAGCTAAACTAAAGTAAGGGAAAATGTGCCCCGGATAAGCCTGATCATACCCACCAGAAACGAATCCCAAACCATACGCCAATGTATCCATAGGGCTCTGGAGGCCTTCGAGAAGGCGGGCCTTGAGGGAGAGATAATCGTTGCGGACAGTTCCACCGACCAGACGGCGGATATCGCTGCCTCCTGCGGGGCGAAGGTCGTATTCCCCCAGAGGCTGGGGTATGGCAATGCATACCTATTGGGTTTCCAGGAGGCTGGAGGGGACTATATATTTCTCATGGACGGGGACCTCACCTACGACCCCGAGACCATTTTGGATATGCTTCCCTGCCTGGAGAGCGGCGAGTATGACCTGGTCATGGGATCGAGGCTCAAAGGCAGGATCATCCCAGGAGCGATGCCCGCCCTTCATCGTTATGTAGGAAATCCTATTTTGACCTGGGTTTTGAACCGGCTCTTCTCCGCCGGAATCTCCGACGCTCATTGCGGTCTGCGTGGCATAACCAGGGATGCCCTCTATAAGCTGAACCTCAGGTCCGGGGGAATGGAGTTCGCCTCGGAGATGGTGATCGAGGCCGCCTCCCGCGGCTTGAGGATCGCTGAGGTTCCCATTACTTATTATCCTCGACAGGGAGACTCCAAGCTGAACTCGTTCACCGATGGCTGGAGGCATATGCGATTCATGATGCTCTACCGGCCAGGGCCCTTTCTGCTCGTCCCGGGCCTGGTAGCACTCCTCCTCGGCCTGATCCTGGCAGTGGTGGTTTACATCGAGGGTGGCTCGAGGATGCATTCCTTGATCCTGGGGGGACTGCTGCTGATCATCGGCTATCAGATGCTTCTTGCCGGGATGCATTTCAGAGCTTTTGGCGCTGCCTGGGGCCTTTCCAAGTCGAGCGGAATGAAGAAGCTGATCAGCTACCATTCCCTGGAAAAAGAGCTCTTAATAGGGCTGGCTCTGCTGGCAGCGGGAATTGTCATTGGCCTCGTGGTCCTCATGAGGTGGAGAGGGGCGGGCTTTGGTGCATTGGATGCCGCCCAGAACGCTATGGTGGCCATGATACTCACCATTCTTGGAATTCAGACCATCTTCTCCGGGATGTTCATCAGCCTGCTATTGCTTTACAATGGGCACCAGGATGGCGAATAATAGGTGGAGATCGCTTATGTGTACGATGCCGTCTATCCCTGGGTCAAAGGGGGGGCGGAGAAGAGGATCTATGAGCTCTCCCGAAGGCTGGCGGCGCGCGGGCATGTCGTCCACTGCTACGGCATGAAATGGTGGCAGGGAGAGGACGAGATCGAAAGAGAGGGCGTTCGCTTTCATGGCATATGCGAGCCCAGGCCCCTTTATGTCAATGGAAAGAGATCGATTGGAGAGGCAGCCTACTTTGCCGCCAGGCTGCTTTCTCACCCCTCAAAGGAGGCGGCGGTCGACTGCCAGAATTTTCCTTATCTGTCCTGCTTTTCCGCTCGTCTCTTGAGCAGTTGGAGGAAGAAGAACCAGAAGCTCTTTATCACCTGGCATGAGGTCTGGAAAGATTACTGGCATGAGTACCTGGGAAGGAAGGGAGAAATTGGCAGGATCACTGAATTGATCGCTGCCCGGCTGACCGATCGCAATCTGGCAGTATCGAAGAGGACGGCCAGGGATCTGGAGAGCCTGGGGGCAAGAGGGGTACAGGTGGTGCCAAACGGCATCGACTGGCAGAAGATCGAGGGGATAGCGCCCTCCCCAAAGAGTTTTGATATCGTTTTTGCCGGAAGGCTGGCCGCTCATAAGAACATCCACCTCCTAATTCAGGCGGTGAGCATAATGAAGTCAGAGATCCCGGATGTGCGGGCAGCGATCATTGGCGACGGGCCGGAGATGGAGAGGCTGAGATCGCTGACAGGGAAATTGGGGCTGGAGAAAAATATCGAGTTCTGCGGATTTCTGGAGAACTATGATGATGCTTTGGCCCTGATGAAGTCCTCCCGGGCCTTCGCCTCACCCTCCACCAGAGAGGGATTCGGCATGGCCGCCCTGGATGCCAATGCTTGCGGCCTGCCGGTGGTGACTGTCGAGCACAGGATGAATGCGGTGATGGATCTGGTCACAGAAAATACCGGATTTATCTGCCCGCCCGCGCCCGAGGATCTGGCAGAAGGCCTCCTTTTGGCACTTCAAGAGAGCCCGAGGATGCGTGGGCCCTGCCTGAAGCTGGCGCAGGGCTACGACTGGGAGAGGATCTGCGATCTGGCAGAAAAGATCTATGAGGTGGAGTAGGTCGGTTTGATTGGATTACAAATAACGGATTTTAACCACAAAGAGCACAAAGATCACAAAGGACTCGCAAAGGTTAGTCCAATTCTTGATAGCCCGAAAAACCTTTTGTGCGGGCTTTGTGTCCTTTGTGAGCTTTGTGGTTAATGGCTCTTCGCTGAATTATGTGAGTCAGGCACGGCCGCGGTTATCGTCTCTGTTCCTCTGCGCCTCTGTGGTTGGGTCAAAGCATAGCGGTTCACCACCAAGGCACAAAAGACATAGAGTTTTTCCGATTCAAAGTTCACCCATGCCAAATAGCGAGAGGAGCCAAAATCGATTTATCCCTAATGCAAAAAAATGTAACATTTGATATGAAATCCAATCCTCATCTCCCAGATCAGCTCGATGAGGTTGAATTATACATATCCACGAATATTGTGATCGTCTCGTTGCTGGCGCTCGCATTGCCAATATTCATATCGTCATCAATCCCGGCGCTCTTCTTCTCTTCGCAATCAGGACATGCGGCGGAATCGCTGGTCCTGACAGGTATTGCCGATACGCGGTCCACTCCTGCTCGGGTCATGTCCACGAGCTGCGTGGTGTTGACAAATGCGGCATTCTCCGATTTGGCCAACTCGATGAACCTCTTCAGGGCATCCAGATAATCTCCATTGCCCGATATGGATGTGGTCAGGCTTATCACCAGGGGCTCGTCCTGGCCCTTGATCTCATTATACTTGGCGGCAAGAGCATCATACCACTCATCGGCCCCCAGACCCATATCCTTAAAGTAGCTGTCCTGAAGGGGCATCAGACTGTCCGATACCGTATAGCTGCTTATTGGCACAGCATAGAAATCGTGGCCATCAACCGGATAGGGCCAGACATCGTCCTCATGGCCTGGGGCGTAAATGATCCCTGCCTGGAAGCCGGCATTATACTCGATGCCCAGATCGTCCAGTGCCTTGTAGGTGTCCTCGTTCTGATCAAAGGACATCGGCTTGAATCCCCGAATGGGCTTTTCGTTCTTGCCGCATACATGAGCCGCACTCGCATAACTATAGGAGCTCTCAAGGATTGCCCGCTGATCTTTATATGGCATTGTGCTCAGTTTTTCATCTGAATGGTTTCCCGCCATGCCAAACTCTATATTCCCATAAAGGCCCAGCTGGGTTAGATACAAAACCAGACTGGATGCGGAAACGTCCTGGGTCAAGAACATGGTTGATGGTATTTTATCCTTGATCATCGAGTTGTACACGTTGGCGATATTGTCCCTGTCGTCTGCCGATTGCTCCTCTGTAGGGGTTGCGGATCCGCTCACATCGATCATCAGATTGACGACTTGCGAGCTCTCCTGCTGCGACATCCCCTCGGGAACGGCAGCCAAAATACATAGGCTCAATACAAAATAAATAAACTTCATTTTCAATCATCACCCGGCAATCATTTGATATATTTTATACTTCGATATGACCCTCTGTTATCCAGCGTAGCCCTCGCTGTGATTTCCTGCTGCCCAATAAATAAGCTCCATGGTCTCCTGGCCGGATATTCGGGGGAATTCGTCCTTGATTTTTTAGCCGTGTTCTTTAAATACCATTCCCAATAATATTACCCACATCCCGCAGGAGGACCGCTCTAAATGCCACCATTTTTCCTGCCATCGATTTGAAATTTTAAAATCCAATGTATTAATAATATCTGAAATTTTTATTAAAGATATTTTACATTTTCATGATTTAGCAGGCTATATGTTGGCGCACTGTACATGGCATGAACACGAATAAGATGGAGCCAAAACCAGCTGAAAAAACCTGTGTGACAGTTTTCTGGCATTGATGCTCATAATATCAATTATCGAACCCAATATCAACCAAAATAAAGGATGATTTGATATTATCTTACTGCGGGATGTGGGATATTAAGTTTGCGTTCAACATTCACGCCTCACAGAGCAATTGACATTGGCGGAGATAGGATAACATGTTCAATAAGGCGATATTTGTAGCTATAGCGCTATTTGCATCGATCGGAGTTGGTGCATCGTCATGCGAGACTGGTTGTGACTATTATGCTCCCACAACGATGGAACAGGGTCAACAGGTTCATCTGCAAGGCCCTGCATCCTCGCCCCAGGGTAGACCACTGGAATACGAATGGCGCATATATTTATGCGATGGGACAGATGTATCAGCAATAGTGTTCGGTGGCCCACAAACCAATCAAGATCTGTATTTCCAGTCTCCGCCTTATGGCGATTACCGGGTAGCTCTAACTGTCAGAGATCAAGAGTTCCCTAATACCTGTTACGATGTGAGGGGCATATGCGGAACCAGCACCCAGGGCGGCTGTCCGACATTTTGTTGTGGAGATGTCTGCGAGGCGGATCCCATCACTGATACCTGTCCATTCCGTGAGGCATACACCGGCGCCTCAGGATTAAATTATCAATATAGATGGCTGCTGGATGGAAACGTTTACAAGTACGGCACAGCCGAATCGGATAAAGAGGTCGTAATTGATTGGACACAAGCCAGCTTTGTGGACCCGATGACTAGCCTTGTACATCCGATTGACTATGTGAATCATGCCGTATCCTTCGAGATATGGGCACCCGATCCGGCCTCGGGCAATCTAGTGAAACGGCGGCAGCGCACCCACGCCGCAAGCGGCGGGGCATCCGAGGCGCTGCCGCATGAAGTTGGAGCCAGGCCAAGCAGATCTGAGCCTAAATTGAATACGCATGCCCTTTATCCCAGCCGC
>Ga0228536_1000660_pt1 | contig 54445 bp, 43 predicted proteins | sample SJ1Smetagenome_FD_168611 | JGI IMG/M metagenome (GOLD analysis project Ga0228536, IMG submission 168611) | Enriched culture of PCE-dechlorinating microbial communities from Ithaca, New York, USA - SJ1.S | ecosystem: Engineered > Modeled > Simulated communities (microbial... > Unclassified...
CGCGGCGCGCGACCCCGACTGTTTCGATCCATCGCGCGCGGCCCCTACGGGAGCGAATAAGGGCCGGGCGGAGAATATCCCCACCCGACCCGTGGACGCCCAGCCGGGGGCACCCGGCCCGACCCGTGCATGCCCGTCGCGGCACGCGACCCCGACCCGTATATGCCCCGCCGGGGGCACCCGGCCGCGGCGCGCGACCCCGTCCTGCTCAGGGCTCCAGCACCCGGACCCGATCCCCCGGCCCCAGGCGGCGGACGATGGCCAACAGGTCCTCCAGGGCGAAGGCCACGCAGCCGGCGGTGGGTCCACGGTCGGGCCGGGCGACATGCAGGAAGATGGCGCTGCCCCGGCCGGGGAGCACCGGGTCGTCGTTGTAGCCCAGCTCCACCACCAGGTCATAGAGGTGGTCCGCGCGCCACATCCGCTCGTGGCTGGCGAGAAAAGGCAGCTTGACCGGGCGGTTGTACTCCGGATGTCCGGGCTCGTCGCACCAGCCGTCATCCGGGGCGATGGCCCGGGTGGGCAGGCCGGCCGTGACCGGGGCGGGCTGGCGGTCGGGCCGATGCCAGATCCGACGCACCGGCCAGGCCCCGGCCGGGGTGGCGCCGTCGCCCTCGCGCTTGTCGCGAAAAACCCCGGAGCGGCCCAGCACGCAGGCGTAGCGTTGGCCGTCCTGCTCGGCCCAGCCCTCGGGGCGGACCACCAGGTCGGCGGCCCGAGCCGGGCCGGAAAGCGGGGCGGCCGCGAGAAGCAGGACCAGGAGCCAGGCAGGGGCCAGGCGGCGGCGCGGGGAGCGGGATGGATGGTTTGGCATGGCGGAGCCTCCGGAAGGCCCGCAACGGCGCGAGCCGATCCCAGCATAGCCCCCGGTGGCCATAGGCGGCAAGCCGGCGATCCGGCTTGACTACCCCGGCCCGCGCGGCTAAAGTTGAATTTCGGAAATCGCATGCGATGGCGGGGGTTAAGTGAGCCTGTTCAAAAAGCTATTCGGCGGCGGCTCGGCGTCACAGCGCCTGTTCGTGCTCGGCCTGGACGGGGTGGGGCATTCCTTCGTCCTGCACGCCACCCGCTCCGGGATGATGCCCAACCTGGCCAAGCTTTTGAAAGAAGGCGGCCTGGCCCGCATGAACTCGGCCATCCCCACCGTCTCCACCGTGGCCTGGGCCACCTACATGACCGGGGTCAACCCCGGCAAGCACGGCATCTTCGGCTACGTTGACCGCGAGCCCAACCCCTTCACCGCCTACATCCCCACCGCCCGCGACCTCAAGACCACCAGCCTGTGGGAGATCGTGGGCCGCACCGGCAAGCGGGTGGGAATCATCAACGTGCCCCTGACCTACCCCCCCCGGGCGGTCAACGGCTTCATGGTGGGCTGCTTCCTATCCCCGGATCTGGCCAAGGCCACCTATCCGGCCGAGCTGGCCCCCAAGCTCCTGGAGCTGGAATACCGCATCGACGCCGATATGTCCCTGGCCCGGGGCGACCTGGGGGCCTTCGCCGCCGACTGCACCGAGACCCTGGCCCGGCGCTTCGCCACCGGCTTCAAGCTCATGCACTCCGAGCCCTGGGAGTTCTTCCAGCTCCACGTCATGAGCACCGACCGCATGAACCATTTCCTGTGGGGCGACTGGGAGGACGGACGCCAGGGCCTGGCGCCGGAGTTCGAGACCTTCTACCGCCGCCTGGACTCCTACCTGGGCGAACTGGTGCAGCACCTGCCCCAGGGCTGCCGCCTGGTGATGCTCTCCGACCACGGCTTCTGCCGGGCCAAGGCCAACCTCTACCTCAACCACTGGTTGGAGAAGAACGGCTACCTGCACTTCGCCCGGGGCAAGCGCGAGTTGTTGAACATGCACCCGGACAGCAAGGCCTACTGCCTGGCGCCGGGGCGCATCTTCGTCAACCTGGAGGGGCGCGAGGAAAAGGGCCACGTGGGTCGGGGCAAGGCCTACGAGGACCTGCGCGAGGAACTCATCCACCGCCTGGGCGGGCTGACCCATCCCCAGACCAACGAGCCCCTGGTGCGCAAGGTCTTCCGCCGCGAGGAGCTCTACGCCGGGCCCCTGCTCAACCGGGCCGCCGACCTGATCGTGGCCCCGGCCAACGGCTACGAGCTCAAGCCCCAATACGACGCCCCGGACCTGCTCACCGCCCCGGACGTCAGCGGCTGCCACACCCATGACGACGCCTTCCTGTTCATCGCGGGGCTCAAGCACCCCCCGGCCGACAACTCCTTCTCCCTGCTGGACGTGGCCCCCACCCTGCTCGGCATGATGGGGGTGGCCGCGCCCCAGTCCATGGAGGGGCAGGCCCTCTGCTGATGTCCGCCGCCGGCGTCATCTGGCTCTGCGGCCTCCCCCGGGCGGGCAAGACCACCCTGGGCCGCCTGCTGACCGCCGAACTGGCCCGGCGCGGTCTGGCCTGCCAACTCCTGGACCCGGCCGAGCTGCGGCGGGAGCTTTATCCCGACCTGGGCTTCTCTCCGGCCGAGCGCCGCCGCCTGCACCTGGCGGCGGCCTGGCTGGCGGGGATATGCCAGCGCCAGGGGGGCTGGGCCGTGGCCGCCCTGGCCGCGCCCACGGCTCGGCTGCGGGCCGAGCTAAGGGAGCGTCTGCCCGGCCTGATGCTGGTCCACCTGGACTGCGGCCTGGAGCAGGCGGTGAACCGCGACCAGAGCGGGCTCTACGCCCGGGGCCTGGCCGGGGAGATCAGGGGGGTGGTGGGCCTGGACCAACCTTTCGAGCCCCCGGCCGCGCCGGACCACCGCCTGGCCACCGACCGCCAGGACCCGGCCGCCAGCCTGGCCGGGCTCCTGGGCTGGCTGGAGCGCCTGGGCCGGATCCCGCCCGCGCCCTCCCCCGACCCGGCCTACCAACCCGACGAGGCCCGCGAGATCCAGCGCCGCCTGGAGGAGCTGGGCTATTTGTAGGCTTGGGATTCCACGGCCACTTGGTTTAACATGACCCAGAGGCGACATCGTACCCTTGGGGAGGAGAGCATGCGGCGGCTGGCGGCCATCATCATCCTGGCGACCCTCTGCCTGATCCTGGCCAACGCCTGCTCCCCGGTGCCTTCCTGGAATCCGCCGCCCACGGTCTTAGACGACAAGAGCATGGAGATGAGCCTCTGGGAGGCCGCCCGAGGCTGCGACCCCCTGAGCCTCTCGGCCCTGATCCGGGCCGGGGCCGATGTCAACGCCGCCAAGGGGGTCAGGGCTTCCACCCCCATGATGGAGGCGGCCCGGGCCTACGGCCCCGAGTGTCCGCTCAACAGCCTGCGCATCCTGCTGGACAAGGGGGCCAAGATCGACCTGGCCGACATCAACGGCAACACCGTGCTGCACTATCTGGCCGAGGCCGAGTGCACCACCGCCTATGACCAGGCCACCCTGATGCTCCTGAAGGCCGGCGCCGACCCCCTGGTCCGCAACAAGTCCGGTCTGGACCCCATCACCGTGGCCGCCCAGCGCGGCTGCAACACCCGGGTGGCCCTGATGGCCGAGATGGTGGCGGCCAAGCGCAGCCAGCACACCCGTCCCGGCGGACCCCAGCTGCCCCCTGCCCCCGGGGGAGGCGCGCCGGCCGGAAAGGCGGCCGCCCCCGGTCTGGCCCCCGGCCCCAAGCCCGCGCCGGCCGGGGCCGCCGCGCCCCAGCCCTAGGCGCAAAGGAGCCTGGCCATGCCCCCGGAGCCCCGTTTCAGCCAAGACCTGAGTCTCCGGGAGCTGCTGGCCTGGCTGGGCCCGCCGGCCAGGGAGGCCCTGACCCGGGCGGGGCTGGAGCCGGCCCCCGCCCGCCTGACCCCGGAGCAGGTTCGCTCGGTCCTGGCCGCCCTGGGCCATGACCACCCCCCCCGGGTGGTCATCTTCAGCAACCTCAAGGGCGGGGTGGGCAAAACCACCTCGGCCCTGCACCTGGCCGCCCGCGCCGCCCAACTGGGGCGCCGGGTCTGCCTTTTGGACCTGGACTCCCAGGCCTCGGCCTCGGTGGCCTGCGACGCCCTGCCCGGCGAGGACGAGGCCATCTTCTATGACATCTGGCAGCGACCCAAGGACTACCTGCCCGGGGCCCTGCGGACCATCGCCCCCAACCTGAGCCTGTTGCCCTCGGCCCTGGAGAATGGCCTACTGGAAACCGCCCTGGCCCACCCCAGCGCCCAGAAAAAGGCGGTGGCCGGGGTGGCGGCGGCCCTGGTCGAACTGGGCCACGACCTCATCGTCTGCGACTGCCCCCCCAGCCTGGGCACGGCGGTGATCAGCGCGGTCTGCGCCGCCGACCTGGTGGTGATCCCGCTGTCGGCCGACGCCTTCTCCTTCAAGGGCCTGGAGCTGACCCTGGGCGAGATCACCGGCATCCGCGAGACCTTCGGCCTGCCCGCGCCCACGATCCGGGTGGTGCTGACCCGGCTCGACGCCCGCCTGAAACTCAGCGCCGAGGCCGTTCGCCGATTGCGGGCCGAACACGGCGACCTGCTCTGTCCGGTGGCGGTGCGCACCAGCAGCCAGTTCGCCCAGGTCCTGGAGGAGCGCCGCACGGTTTTCGCCACCGACCGCCAGACCCCGGCCCGGGCCGACTACGCCGCCCTCACCAGCCATCTTTTGGGCCTGGACGGTCTGACCGGCCGGGTCCGCCCCAAGGAGGCCGCCCATGGCCCGCAAGCAACCGCCCGAGCCTGAGACCCAGGCTCCGCCCAAGGTCAGCCGGACCCGTCGCCGGCCCTATCAGGCCCCGGCCGAGCCCGCCGCCGAGGCCCAGACCGCCCCACCCCGCGCCAAGCCCGCCGCCCACCCCCCGGCCCCGGAGCCGGTGGCGCTGGAGGCCGAGGTGCTGGAGGCCGAGCTGCCGGTGGTGGTGCTCCAGGCCGAACCGGGAGCCATGCCCGGCGACGAGATCCCGCACAAGGACGCGGCCGAGCGCCTGATCAAACGCTACGCCTATTGGACTGCCGGGGTGGGTCTGCTGCCGCTGCCCTTGCTGGACATGGCCGCCCTGGCGGGACTGCAACTGGCCATGCTCCGCGACCTGGCCCGGCTCTACCAGGTGGGCTTCTCGCCCTGGCGGGCGCGGGCCATCATCACCGCCCTGGCCGGGGGGGTGATTCCGGTCTCGGCCGCCAGCGGCATCGTGGGCACCCTGGCCCGCATGGTGCCCATCGTGGGCACTGCGGCCGGGGTGCTGACCCTGCCGGCCCTGGCCAGCGGCTCCACCGTGGCCCTGGGCAAGATCTGCGCCCTGCACTTCGCCCTGGGCCGCGACCTTTTCAGCCTCGACCCCCGCCAACTGGCCCGGCAGGTCAGAAAGGAAATGGCCAAGCCGGCCTGACGACCACCGCCTTGGGCGGGGGTGGGACAAGCGCGACGGCGACCAGCGCCCGGCGCGCACGCCATCCCCGGTACCGCCCCATCCAGGCCATGGCCGTCCTTGCCAGCGCGGCCAAGCGGTATTTCCCCTTCATGCCGTTTCCGGCCCCGGGGCCAAGCCAGGCCAACCGCGTCCGAGCCTAGGCCGAACCCAGGTGGAAGGCCTCGCGCAGGTAGCTCTTGATGTCGTTGACCACCGCCAGGGCCTCCTTGAGGGTGGCGCGCTCCAGCTCGCTCAGGGCCTGGGGATCGATGAAATTGTCCGGCTCCAGGCCCTCCTCGTGCAGCATCTGCTGGTGCACCAGGCGCAGCTGCATCATCAGCTCGTAGGACTGGCTGGTCTTGAGGAACATCTCGTGGCTGATGCCGCCGATCTCGTCCAGACGGGCGTAGCGCTCCAGGGTGTTGGTCTCGCGCACCCCATGCTTCAGGGACATCAGGCGGGCGAAGTCCACGAAGGGCACCAGACCCCGGGTCTTGAGGTCCAGGCGGCCCTTGTGCGGCCCTTCCCGCTCGGTGATGAAGTTGCGGAAGAAGGTGGACAGGGCGGTGGGGGCGGTGGTGGTGTCCTTGGCCAGAAAGCGCAGGAAAACGTCCTGACCGCGCAGGGCCTCCATCAGGTGGTCGCGCAGACGCACCCCCAGGCTGGTCTCGCCCCAGCCGGGGCGAAAGTCGAAGAAGATGGTGGCGTGCAGCACGTCCTTGGGCTCGGGGGTGGAGATCCAGCGGTCGAAGTAGCCCTTCCAGACCGTGTAGGGCTGGCGCCACTGGGGATTGCTGGCCATGATGTCGCCCTTGCAGCGGGCGAAGCCGCAGCGCACCAGGTGGGTGGTGGCCTGGGGGGTGAAGGCGTCGAAATAATCCCGCGCCGCCCGGGCCTGGTCCTGGTTCTCCGGGTCGGCGTAGATCAGGCCGTTGTCCTGGTCGGTGCGGAAGGTCTGCTCGCGCCGGCCCTCGCTGCCCATCAACAACCAGCAGAAGGGCAGCGGGGCCGGCCCCAGCTCGCGGACCATGAGGGTCAGCAGCCGGTCCAGGATATGGTCGTTGATCAGGGTGATCAAACGGCAGACATAGCCGGGCTTGGCCCCCTCGTAGATCAGGGAGCGCACCACCCGGGGGCTGCGCAGGGAGAGGTCGTAGAGGCCCTCGTAGTCCTCCTGGGCCATGATGTCGCGCACCAGGAGCAGCGGGCTGGTGCCCTGCAGGACCATCAGGTCGTGACCGCTGATGATGCCCACGATGCGGCCCTGCTTGGTGATGGCCAGGTGGTGGACCCGGCGCTTCATCATCTCGATCAGGGCGTCGAAGGCGGTGGTGTGGCTGGGCACCGCCTGGATGGGGTTGGTCATCACCTCGCCCACCAGGGTGCGGTGGTCGCGTCCGGCGGCGACGACCTTGTCGCGCAGGTCGCGGTCGGTGACGATGCCCACCATGCGCTGACCCGGGTCGGTGACCAGCAGGCAGCCGGCGTGCTCGGCGCTCATCAGGGCGGCGGCCTCCCGCACCGTCTGGCCGGCGGCGATGGTCACCGGCCGGCGACGGGCCAGGTCGCCCACCTGGGCGGTGAACAGGTACAGGGCGCTCTCGCCCCCTCCGCCGGGCTGGCGAGGACGCGAGAGCTCGCTGAGCGCCTTGCCCACGTAGGTGTCGCTGACCTGTTTCAGGTAGAACTGGGCGAAGCGGGCCTGGCCCTCGATCAGGCCCATGAAATCCTGGCGTCCCACCAGGAGGCAGACGGTGTCCTCTTGGGCCACCACCTCCAGGTTGGACAGGCTGCCGCGCAGCATGGCCAACGCGCCCACGGATTGGCCGGGGCCGCGGTTTTCCACCATGGTCTCCAGGCCGTTCTCGTCGCGCAGAAACAGGCGCACCTGGCCGGAGTAGATCAGGCGCAGGGCGTTGACCTGGCTCTTGCCCCGGGCCAGGATGGTCTGCCCCGCGGGGTGGAACTCGCCGGTGCAGCGCTGGGCCAGGTCGGCCAGGATCAGGGCGTCCAGGGTGTCGAAGGGTGGGGTTTTTTGGAAAAAGGCCAGGATTTCCGGCCGGGTGGGGGCGGGCGGGCTGGATTGGTCTGGCATGCCGGCTCCCTCGTGCTGGCCCAGGGCCGAGCGCGCGGGGCGGGGCCGGAGATTCCGGCCCCGCCGCCGTGGGTGGACCAAGGTCGGCCGGGGGCCCCGCTCCGGGACCCCCGCGCCCAAAGGGCCTACTTGCCCTTCATCTCGATCAGGGTCTGGATCACGCCGGGGTCGGCCAGGGTGCTGGTGTCGCCCAACTGATCCATCTCGTTGCTGGCCATCTTGCGCAGGATGCGGCGCATGATCTTGCCGGACCGGGTCTTGGGCAGGCCCGGGGCCCAGTGGATGATGTCGGGGGTGGCGATGGGGCCGATCTCCTTGCGCACGTGGGCCACCAGGTCCTTCTTGAGCTGCTCGGTGTACTCGTTGCCGATCTTGAGGGTCACGTAGGCGTAGATGCCCTGGCCCTTGATGTCGTGGGGATAGCCCACCACCGCGGCTTCGGCCACCGCCGGATGGCTGACCAGGGCGCTCTCCACCTCGGCGGTGCCCATGCGGTGGCCGCTGACGTTGATCACGTCGTCAACCCGCCCGGTGATCCAGTAGTAGCCGTCCGCGTCGCGCTTGCAGCCGTCGCCCGAGAAGTAGTAGCCGTCGAAGTCGCTGAAATAGACCAGCTCGTAGCGCTCGTGGCTGCCGTAGGTGGTGCGCAGTTGGCCGGGCCAGGGGGCCTTGATCACCAGGCGGCCGCTGACGTCGTTGCCCTCGATGATCTGCCCCTGGTCGTCCACCAGGGCCGGCTGGACCCCGAAGAAGGGGAAGGTGGCCGAGCCGGGCTTGGTGGGGGTGGCCCCGGGCAGGGGGGTGATCAGGATGCCGCCGGTCTCGGTCTGCCACCAGGTGTCCACGATGGGGCAGCGCCCCTCGCCCACCACCTCGTTGTACCAGCGCCAGGCCTCGGGGTTGATGGGCTCGCCCACGGTGCCCAGCAGACGCAGGGATTGGCGGCCGTGCTTGGTCACGTAGTCGTCGCCCATGCGCATGATGGCGCGGATGGCGGTGGGGGCGGTGTAGAAGATGTTCACCTTCCACTTGTCCACCACCTCCCAGAAGCGGCCGGCGTCGGGATAGGTGGGCACGCCCTCGAACATCAGGCTCTGGGCGCCGTTCAGGAGCGGCCCGTAGAGGATGTAGCTGTGGCCGGTGACCCAGCCGATGTCGGCGGTGCACCAGTAGATGTCGCCGTCGTGGTAGTCGAAGACGTACTTGTGGGTCAGGCTGACATAGACCATGTAGCCGCCGGTGGTGTGCAGCACCCCCTTGGGCTTGCCGGTGGAGCCGCTGGTGTAGAGGATGAACAGCGGGTCCTCGGCGTCCATCCACTCCGGATCGCAGCCCACCGGGGCGTCCACCATCAGCTCGTGCCACCACAGGTCGCGGCCGGCCACCATGGGGCAGTCGATGCCCTTGCCCTCGCCCACCCGGCGCACCACCACGCAACGGGGCACCTTGACCCCCTCGCGCTCGCTGCCGGCCAGGGCGTCGTCGGCGATCTGCTTCAGGGTCACCGCCTTGCCGCCGCGGTAGGTGCCGTCGCTGGTGATCAGGAGGCTGCAGCGGCTGTCGACGATGCGGTCTTTCAGGGACTCGGCCGAGAAGCCGCCGAAGACCACCGAGTGGATGGCGCCGATGCGGGCGCAGGCCAGCATGGCGATGGCCAGCTCCGGGATCATGGGCAGGTAGATGGTGACCCGGTCGCCCTTCTTGATGCCAAAGGACCTGAGCACGTTGGCGAACTTGGTGGCCTGCTCCCAGACCTGCCGGTAGGTGAGCACCCGGTCCTCGCCCGGCTCGTTGCCCTCCCAGAGGATGGCCGGCTGGTCGCCCCGGGTCTCCAGGTGGCGGTCCAGGCAGTTGTAGGTGATGTTGGTCTTGCCGCCCAGGAACCACTTGATGGAAATCGGGCCCTTGCTGCGGTGATAGTTGTACTCCAGGACCTTGTCCCAGCGCTGGTCCCAGTGGAAGCCCTCGGCCACCTCCGCCCAGAATGCGTCCGGATCATTGATGGAGCGGTCATACATCTGGCGGTACTGCTCCATGCCCTTGATCCAGGCCTTGTCGGTGAAGCTTTGGGGTGGGTAGTAGAGACCGTCTTTCTCCATCACCTTGTCGTCCGCCATGAAATCCTCCTCCCGCTTGGCTCTGGTCCAAAAAACCACAGGATTTATCAATCCCCCCGGCGGGCGGCCGGTGGGTCGTCCGGCTGAATGGGCGCGCGATGAAGCCATGGATACATGATAGCTCATCGTCCGGGGGGTTTGCATAGAGGCTTGCCCACGGTCACGGTCGTCCCCGAAAGACCAGACCCGGCTTCAGGCCGACATGCCTCCCAGCTTGATCATCTCGCGCAGGCTGCCCCGGCCCTGGCTCTCCAGCTTTTGCAGGAAGCGCTGGAAGATCAGGGCCGTGGCCAGGGCGTCGCCCAGGGCGGTGTGTCGTTCGGGCACCTCCACCTCGAACAGCTCGGCCAGGGCGTCCAGACCGCACTTCCTGAAGTCCAGGTAGACCCCGTAGGGATCGGGCTTGAGCATCAGGGTGCGGCAGAGCTCCACCGTGTCCAGCACCAGGTTCTGCAAGGGAAAGCCGAACTGGCCCTTCATCACCCGGTTCATGAAGTACACGTCAAAGGGGGCGTAGTGGGCCACCAGGATGTCGTGGCCCAAAAAGCCCAGGAAATCCAGGAACACCTCCCAGGCCGGGCGGGCCTGGTGGATCATGTCGGGCACGATGGCGTGCACCTTGATCGACTCCACCGGGATGTCGCGGCCGGGGTTGCACAGCTCGCAGAAGACCTCGCCCAGGCGCACCCGCCCCCCCACCATCCGAAAGGCCCCCACGCTCACCACCCGGTCCCGGTCCGGGTCCAGGCCGGTGGTCTCCAGGTCCACCACCACGAAGCGGTGGGAGCGGGCCGGATCGTCCAGACGCAGGTTGTCCAGCGCCCCCAGGTTGACCAGGGCCCGGGGGTCCAGGTTCCGCCCCCGCAGGCGAAAGCGCAGCCAACGGTTGCGCGCCCGGGCCAGGGACAGTTTCAAGCCGCCAATCTGGAAGCCTTCCGCCACCCCTCAGGCCACCTGCTGGTCCTGGTGGCGGCGGGCCAGCAGGTCCTGCAGCTCGTTTATGATCGCGAAGCTGTCTTTCAGCATCTTGCGCTGCACCGGGCTCAGGCTGGCCGGCACCACCTGGGCGTCGGGCTCCAGGCCGGCGGCGCGGGCCTCCAGGTGGCGAGCCACGCGCAAGAGGGTGATGAAGCTGAAGGCCTCGCGCAGGTCGCCGGCGAAGGTCTCGCTGACCACCCCGCGCCGGGCCAGGGCCTCCAGCCGCTCCAGGGTGGCGGTGGCGGCCAGGCCCTGCTCCAGGGCCAGCACCCGCACCCCGTGCACCAACGGCGTCAGGCCGCTCTGCTTCAGGTCCAGCCGGGCCTGGTACTCCCCGCTCTTGTCCACCACGTAGTCGCGCAAAAAACCCAGCGGCGCGCGCGAATAGGGCAGCAGGCGGGCCAGGCGGGCCAGGAATTGGCGGTGCTCCTCCAGGGCCTTGGTCACCCGCTGGCGCAGGAAGGCGGCGAACCCGTCGGACCCGCCCACCGCCCGGAAATCGAACAGCGGACCGGCCTGGGGCATCACGCAGACCCCGCGCTCGGCGATCAGATCCTCCAGGACCCGGGCCCAGCCGGGGCGGTCCTGGCACCAGGCCGGCTGGCTGGCCAACTGGCCCTCCGGGCACAGGGGGAACCCGGCCAGGGCCAGGCGCTCCACCACCCGCGCCCCCAGGGTCAGGAACCACTTGGCCCCGGCCTCGCGCCGCTCAACCGGCAGCTCGTCATGGACCAGTCCGTTCATCTGGCAGGTGCGCAGGGCCTGCTCCCGCCGCCCGGCCGAGCCCAGGGCCAGCCAGGCGAAGGTGGCCGGGGCGCGGCCCCGGCCCTGGGCCTCCATCTCCAGCTCGGTCAGCTCCAGGATCTTGGCGGTGAGGCGGTCGTTGAACTCGGTGGCCAGATCCAGCATGTACTGGGCGCTGCCGCCCAGGCGCAGGAGCATCTCCAGCACCGGGTCCAGGCGCTGGTGCACCAGCTCCAGCTCGTCGGGGCTGTGGATCTTGTCCAGGTCGCGCACCACCCCCACCGGAGCCGCGCCGGTGACCACCCTCAGGTCGTGGTCGCTGATCACCCCCAGCAGGCGGCCGCCCTCGCTGACCACCAGGTGGTGGACCCGGTGGCGGATCATCTCCAGCATGGCCTCGAAGGCGAAGGCCTTGGGATGGATGGTCCGCACCGGCTGGCTCATCACCTCGCCGACCGGGGCCTCGGGATCGACCCCGCCGGCCAGCACCCGCGTCCGCAGGTCGGTGTCGGTGAGGATGCCCAGGGCCCGGCCCTCGGCCCCGCAGACCACCACCGACCCCACCCGGCGGCGGGTCATCTGGCGGGCGGCCTCGCGCACCGTGGTCCGGGGGTCGCAGGTCAGGGCCTGGATGGTCATCAACTCCCCCACCTGGCTGCGGGCCAGTTGGGCGTCCAGGCCCAGGGCCTCGCCCTGGTGGCCGGTGGCGAACCAGGTGGCCGGATTGCGCTGCACGGACTGGAGGTTGCGGGCCAGGCTGAAGGAGAAATGGCGCTTGAAGGCCGGATGCCTGGCCACCAGCGCGCGGAACTGGGCCGCCGGCAACAGGAAGGCGATGACGTCCTCCCGGGCGGTGACCTCGAAGAGGGCCTGGCTGCCCTGCAAGAGGCTCACCGCGCCGAAGGTCTCGCCCTCGCCCCGGATGTCCACCAGGATCTCGCCGCCCTCCATCTCCGGCAGGGTCACCTTGACCGAGCCGGACTGGATGATGGCCAGGTCGGTGGCCGGCGGGCCGCCGGCGGTGATGATCACCTCCCCGCGCGGGAAATAGGCGATCTCCATGCGGGCCACCACCGCGCCCAGCTCGTCCTCCCCCAGGGTGTCGAACGGCGTCACCCGGCGGATGAAGTCCTTGATGCGCGGCAGGGGGAACTCGCCCATGGGCCTCCTCGCGAACCGGCGCGGCGGGCGCAAGCCGCCCCGGCGGTCCAGGACCGCGCGGCCGCCACCCATACTGCAGCCATCCTAGACGAGGGGCCGACCAGGGGGCCATAAGGGATAACCCGTATTTTGGCGAGGGGACGCCCTACCACGCGGCCGGGCGGGTGGCTCAGGCGGGGGGCGGGGCGGCCTCTTCCATCATCGTCGCCACCTGGCGCAGGACCCCGGCGATCTGTCGTTGTTCGTCGTCGGGCAGCCGGGCCAGGTTGCCGGCCAGGCGTTGGTGCAGGGGGGCCGGGGCCAGGGCGGCGGCCTGACGGCCGGCGGGGGTGAGGTTGAGCAGCACCCGGCGGCGGTCGCGAACGTCGCGGCGGCGTTCGACGAGGCCCCGGGCCTCCAGGCGGTCCAGGATGCCGGTGACGGTGGCCTGGCTCAAGGCCACCTCCCGCGCCAGCTGGCCCGGGGTCTGGGCCGGGGCGTCGACCAGCGCCCGCAGGCAGACCAACTGGGGGGCGGTGAGGCGGAAGCGGGTGGCCAGGCTATGGCTGAAGACGTCCAGGGCGCGGCTGATGCGGCGCAGGGAATCCATGATCTCGGCTTCCGGTCCGGCGGGCACGGGGCTCTCCTTGCTGGCCAGGGCGAGTCGCTGGGCTCGATTTATTTAGCACGCTAAATGTTAGGCGTCAAATTAATTCACAACCCCGGCGAACCCCGGAGACGAAAACCGGGGGCCCCATGACGGGGCCCCCGGGCGGCGCGGCCGGCGGCCGGCCCTTATTCCACATGGTCCTCCAGCAGGCAGCGCCATTGGGGATGGCGCAGACGCTGGAGGGCCTTTTTCTCGATCTGGCGCACCCGCTCCCGCGAGAGGTTGAAGACCTGGCCGACCTCCTCCAGGGTGTGCTCGTCCTCGTCGCCCAGGCCGAAGCGCATCTCCAGGATCTTGCGTTCGCGCGGGTCCAGGGCGTCCAGGGCCGAGGAGAGATGATAGTGCATCTCCTGCTCGCCGACCTTCTCGAAGGGGCACTCGGCGTCCTTGTTCTCGATGAAGTCGCCCAGCTCGTCGCCGTCCTCGCCCACCGGGGTCTCCAGGCTGGTGGAGTCCAGGGTGAGGTTGACGATGTCCTTGATCTTCTCCTCGTCGATGCCGACCTTCTCGGCCACCTCCCGCGGCAGCGGCTCGCGGCCCAGCTCCTTCAGCAGACCGTAGTAGACCCGGAAGTACTTGCTGCGCAGCTCCAGCAGATGGATCGGGATGCGGATGGTCCGGGCCTGGTCGTAGATGGCGCGGCTGATGGTCTGCCGGATCCACCAGGAGGCGAAGGTGCTGAAGCGGTAACCGGTGCGGTAGTCGTAGCGGTTGACCGCCTTCATCAGGCCGATGTTGCCCTCCTGGATCAGGTCGGCGAAGCTCAGGCCGCGGAAGGTGTACTTCTTGGCGATGGACACCGCCAGGCGCAGGTTGGCCTCCACCATTTCCTTGACCGCGCCCTCGACGTCCCAGCGCGCCCGCTCGATGTCGTCGATGAGCTTGGAGAGCTTCTTGGTCGGCTTCAGGCGGGTGGCGCAATAGGTCACCTGCTCCTTGGCCTCCTGCATCACGTCCTCCACCGACAAGGGCGACTTGTGGCTGTCCTCCAGCCAGCACTCGATGCGCTGGCAGGTGTCGGCCGCGTCCTTGACGGCGCGGATGATCTGCAGGCTCTTGTTGAGGATGATCTCGCGCCCGTCGCGAATGGTCTTGCCCAGCTCCAGCTCCCGCTCCGGCGTCAAGAGCTCGCGGCCCTCGACCTCGCGGAAATAGGCGACAGGCGTGTCCAGGCTGAGATCGCCGGAACGCTCCTCTCGGTTGTTGTTGCTGGCCTCGATCACCTCTTCCACCCTTCTATCGTTCTCCACGGTCTCGGGCTCTTCTTCCCAAGTTTCCGCCGTGGAATCGATTTCCCTAGCCATGACGACCGCCTTGCGTGCAAAAAAGGTTGCGATGCACCAAATCGTCCGCCCGAGGTCCCCGATTCCGGTCGCGGTCTGCGGCCAGGATGCGGTTAACGATTTTTTCGCAGGGCCTTGTTCACCGGGGTCATGGTGTGTTTCGCGACCCGCTGGCCCTGTCCTAGTCTCACCGGTCACTGGCGCTGTTGGTTGGCGTCCGGCCGGGGACCCTTGGCGGCGGCCGGACGTTGTCTCGCGCCGGCTCCCTATCTCGCCCCAGGCCCGGTCGCCGCGGGCGGCGCCAGGCAGTTTCGCGCGGCGGCCGGGGGCCGGATGACGCCCGTCCGGGCCGCGCCGTGGTTGACGTTATTGAAAATCAACACCTTGCCTTGGCCAATCCCGGGCTGGACCACAGGGCGCGCGCCGGGGGTGGGATGCGGTTCTGGCACATTAGCTAAGTTAAGCACCATTGGGGAGGGGGCAAGTCTAGGCATGGCCTTGCCCCGTTTTTTCCCGCGCCCGCAGCATGGCCGCCGTCAACTCCGGGTAGGAGGCGAAGGGCGGCCCCTGGCGTTGGGGGCGGGGTTGCATGGCGATGGCCCCGGTGGGACAGGCCAGGGCGCAGTGGCCGCAGCCCAGGCACAGCCCGGCGTCCACCGCCATGGTCTCGTCGCTTGGCCGCGGCGCGTCCACCTGGCAAACCTCCTGGCACTGGCCGCAGGCCACGCAGTTGTCCGGGTCCACCACCGCCAGCCAGCCGGCCGCGGCGATGGCCCCCGGGCGCTTGAGCTGGGTGACGGTTTTCAGGAACAGGCAGCAGCAGCCGCAACAGTTGCACATGAAGGTGGCCCCGCCGGAGACGTTGGCCGTCACGTGCACCAGGCCGGCCATCTCCGCCCGCTCCATGGCGGCCAGGGCGGTCTTGAGGTCCGCCCGGCGGGCCAGGCCCTTGTTCACCAAAAACTCGGCGAAGGGGCCGAAGGTCAGGCAGACGTCCTTTGGCGCCCCGCAGCCGTGGCCGTTGAGCTCGGCCTCGTGGCGGCAATAGCAATTGCTCAGGCTGACGTAATCCGCCTCCCGGACCACGGCCTCGGCCCGCTCGTAGGGCAGGATCTCCTGGTCGGCGGCCACCGCCCGGCCCACCGGGATCACCCGGGGCAGGGCCGCCCCGCGCTGGCCGGCGGCCACCAGGGCCGGCCCCGGACCCTTGCCGTAGTAGTCGGCGAACAAACGGGCCAGACGGCGCTTGTCCTCGCCATCACCCCCGGCCATGAACTGGGTCTCGGCCAGGCCCGGCACCAGCGGCAGCAGGCTGTAGTAGTCGCCCCGGGGGGTCTGGCGCTGGTAGCACAGGCCCCGGTCGGCCAGGCCGGCCAGCAGCGGAGCCAAATCCTCGGCCGGTCGATCCAGATCCTGAGCCACCTGCGCCACCCGCACCGGGCTGAAAGGCAGCGTCGCGGCCACCTCGGCCTCGGCCGGGCTGAACAGGGTCCGCAGAATCGCCATGAGTTCGGGGGCCTGGGGCGCGCCCAGGGGCGCGGCGTCCAGGCGGGCCGCTAGCCGCTCATGGGGGTCTGTGGTATACTCAGGGCTCATCAAGACTCCGCAACGGACAAAAAAGGCCCAACCCCTCCCCCGGGGAGAGGAGGGGCAGAGGTGCTAAACCCCAAGGGTAGGCCAACCACCCCTGGCGCGTCAAGTTTTTTTTGACGGCCGGGGATTTTTTTCGCCCTCGCGGGCATCCCCAGGATAACAATCTGAATTGGCTGACGATCCCCCAAAGTAAAAGCGGGGGCTGTCGCCCCCGCCCGCTGTCGCGCCCCCCGGGGGGTCTAGTAGTGCCCCAGGTAGTAGTTGAGGTACTTGGAGTAGAGGGTGTTCACGCCCTCGCCGCTGGCGGTGCCGTGCATGCCGGTGGTCAGGCCGTAGTAGGCCCGGGCGAAGGCGCTGTCGATGTCCAGGCCCCGGGCCAGCTGGCCAACCGTGTCGTGGATGGCCGACCAGCCCCGGGTGGAGTTGGCCAGGAAGTAGCCGATGGTCTGCATCTGGACATAGTCCAGGTTGGTGGCCTCGCCGGCGATCCAGCCGTTGTAGCGCCCGCCGCTGCCATACCAGTCGGAGCGCCGCGCGCCGTTCTGGCTGTAGTAATTCAACAGGGCGGCGTTGTAGGCGTAGCCGTGGCGGTCGCCGTAGGGGTAGACCGTCTCTTGGACGTACCAGGCCAGGGCCTCGGTGACCCAGGAGCTGGCCACGCCAGCGCGGTTGTAGAGGTCGGTCTCGTGGTCCAGGATCAGGTGGGTGGTCTCGTGGGCGGCCACACTGCCGAAATAGGAATAGCCGCCGCTGATCCACAGGTTGAGGCTGATGTCGTTGTAGCCCTGACCCATGTAGTACCAGCCGGCGGCATGGTTGCCCGAGTCGTAGTCCAGCCAGAGGTTGATCTTGCCGTAGCCGTCGTTGCCCACCCCCAGCACCGCGCTGGCGGCGTCGTAGGCCGAGGGCAGGTAGCCCGACAGGCCCACGCCGAACTGATAGTAGGAGGTGTAGGGTCCGCTGGCGGTGCCGGGCATCAGGACCCGGTAGTCCGCCAGGTTGAGGTACCACCAATAGGTGCTGCTACCGGCCGCGACCGCGCTGGAGCCCCCGGAGGCGGAGGGGTCGGCGCTGGCGGCCAGGCTGCCGTCGTACAGCGACAGGCTGTAGGAGGCGGAGTCGGAGCCCTGGTAGGAGGCCCCCAACTGGTCCAGGGTCGCACCGGCGCTGACATCCAGCACCGCGGCCCCGTCCAGCCGGTAGTCGGTGATGGTCGCGGCCGCGGCCGGGCCGGCCAGCCAGGCCAGGCAGAACGCCAACACCAGGGCCGGCAGCAGAGCCCAGGCCCCGTGACGCTTGGTCATCTTGTCACGCATCGCTCATTCCCCCCGCTAGGCCTTGATGGGTTAAAGCGCCGTGTTATCAGCGCCTTGGCCAGGGACGAACCTGTCCCTCCGGCTTAATCCAATAGTATTATCCTATATTCCGGAGCCAATCCCAAGCCCTTTGTGCGACCCAACCCGGCCTTGACCCCCGTCGGCCCGGACCGTAAGCTGCAAGACACATCCCCCCGCCAGGAGGCCCCATGTCCGACCCGCCGATGCTTTATCTGCTGGACGCCAGCTCCTACATCCACCGCGCCTTCCACGCCGTGAAGGGCCTGACCACCAGCCAGGGGGTGCCCACCGGCGCGGTCTTCGGCTTCGTGCAGATGCTCCTGAAGGTGATGAAGGACGCTCGGCCGCAATACCTGGCCGTGGTCTACGACGCCAAGGGCCCCACCTTCCGCCACCATATCTATCCGGCCTACAAGGCCAACCGTCCGCCCCTGGACCCGGCCTTGAAGACCCAGCTGCCCCTGGTGCGCCAGTTGGTCACCGCCCTGGGCCTGCCGGCGGTGGAGATGGAGGGCTTCGAGGCCGACGATCTGATAGCCAGCCTGGCCCGCCAGGCCCGGCAACAGGGCTTCGCGGTGGTCTTGGTCAGCGGCGACAAGGACCTGATGCAGTTGGTGGGCCCGGGCGTCATCCAGTGGGACACCATGAAGGACCTGCGCCTGGGGCCGGCCGAGGTGGCGGCCAAGCTGGGGGTGGAGCCGACCCAGGCGGTGGATTTCCAGGCCCTGGTGGGCGACGCCAGCGACAACGTGCCCGGGGTGGCCGGGGTGGGTCCCAAGACCGCCGCCAACCTGTTGCGCGAGCACGGCGACCTGGAGGGCGTGCTGGCCGCCGCGCCGGGCATGAAGAAGGGCAAGCTGCGCGAGAACCTGATCAGCCTGGCCGACCAGGCCCGGCTCTCCCGGGAGCTGGTGCGCCTGCGCGAAGACGCCCCGGTGGCCTTCGCCCCCGAGGCCTTCACCGTGGAGCCCCCCGACCCGGCCGTGCTGACCCCGGTGCTGGCCCAACTCGAATTCAGCAAGCTATTGAAGGAGTTCGCCGCTCCCTCCCCCGCTCCCCAGGCCGACTACCAGCTGGTGACCGACGCCGCCGGGCTGGAGCCCTGGTTGGCGGCGGCGCGGGCGGCGGGGCGGCTGTCCATCGACACCGAGACCACCTCCACCGACCCCATGCGGGCCGAGCTGGTGGGGATCAGCCTGGCGGTGGAGCCGGGGCGGGCCTGCTACGTCCCCCTGGGCCACCACCTGGCCCCCGGCCAGGTCCAGGCTGACCGGGCCCAGGTCCTGGCCAGGCTGACCCCGCTCCTGACCGACCCCAAGCTCGCGAAAATTGGCCAGAACATCAAGTACGACCTCACGGTGCTGGCCCGGGCCGGGGTCGCCATGGCCGGGGTGGAGTTCGACGCCATGGTGGCCAGCTACCTGCTCAACCCGGGCAAGACCTCCCACGGCCTGGCCGCCATCGCCGCCGAATACCTGGGGCGCTCGGTGATCTCCTACGAGGAGGCCACCGGCGGCAAGGACAAGCTCTTCGCCGACACCCCCCTGGACACCGCCGCGACCTATGCCGCCGAGGACGCCGACGTGGCCCTCCAGGCGGCGCTGAAGCTGGGGCCGCTGCTCAAGAACGCCAAGCTGGACAAGCTCTTCCGCGAGCTTGAGATGCCCCTGGTGCCGCTGTTGTCCCGTCTGGAGATGAACGGCGTGGGCCTGGACGTGGACGGACTCCAGGAGCTGTCCAAGGAACTGGAGGGGCAGCTTCAGCGCAGCGAGGCCCTCTGCCACCAGTTGGCCGGGCATGAGTTCAACATCAACTCGCCCCAGCAGTTGGCCCAGGTGCTCTTCGAGGAGCTGAACCTGGACACGGTCAAGAAGACCAAGAAGCGCACCGCCTATTCCACCGACATGAGCGTGCTCACCCAGCTGGCCGAGGTCCATCCCCTGCCGGCCGAGGTGCTCAACTACCGGACCCTCAGCAAGATCAAGGGCACCTACGTGGACGTGCTGCCCGGCCTGGTCAACCCCCACACCGGCCGGGTCCACACCAGCTTCAACCAGACCGTCACCGCCACCGGCCGACTCAGCAGCTCCGATCCCAACCTGCAGAACATCCCCGTGCGCAGCGAACTGGGCGCGCGCATCCGGGCCTGCTTCATTCCCCGGCCCGGATTCCTGATGCTCAGCGCCGACTACAGCCAGATCGAACTCAGGGTGCTGGCCCACCTTAGCGGCGATCCGCTGTTGGTCCAGGACATGTCCGGCGGCCTGGACGTGCACACCCAGACCGCCAGCCGCCTCTTCGACCTGCCCCCCGGCCTGGTCACCCCGGACATGCGCCGCCGGGCCAAGACCGTCAACTTCGGGGTGCTCTACGGCATGAGCGCCTTCCGCCTGGCCCGCGAGCAGAAGATCAGCCGGGCCGAGGCCCAGGACATCATCGAGAAATACCTGGGCCGCTACCGGGGCATCGCCGAGTTCCAGCAGGCCAACCTGATGCAGGCCCGCGAACAGGGCTACGTCACCACCCTCCTGGGCCGGCGGCGCTTCCTGCCCGGCATCAACGCCAACGACCGCGTCGCCCGCGAGGCGGCCGAGCGCATGGCGCTCAACACCCCCATCCAGGGCACCGCGGCCGACATCATCAAGCTGGCCATGCTGCGGGTGGACGAGATGCTGGCCGCCGAGTTCCCCCAGACCCTGATGATCCTCCAGGTGCACGACGAGCTGGTCTTCGAGTGCCCCGAGGCCCGGATCAAGGCCTTCGCCCAGCGGGTGAAGCAGGTGATGGAAGGGGTGGTCAAGCTCAAGGTGGGCCTGGTGGTGGACCTGGGCTGGGGCCGGAACTGGGCCCAGGCCCACTAGCCGGGTGCCCCCGGCGGGGCATATACGGGTCGGGTGGCGCTGGGCCATGAACGGGCCTCGCGCGCTCCCGTAGGGGCTTTGCGCCACCAATACACGGGCGGGGATAAACCCCGCCCCTACATCAATGAAATCGGCCTCTTGAATGTAGGGGCGGGGTTTGTCCCCGCCCGTCTTGGCTTGGCGCAAGTAAACAGCATCTCATTCGTCGAACGCTGATTTTTATCCCAGCAAATCCCGGACCGTCAGCAGGTAGCGCGCCACCGGGCGGGCGTTGGCCAACTGGTGGTTGAAGCACAGGGTCAAGTTCAGGCGGTCGTCCTGGGGCCAGCTGGGATACAGGGCCATGGAGTGGGCGGGTGCGAAGGCGGCCTCCTCGATGCCCGGCAGGGCGATCATGGAGATGAAAAGCGGGGCGAACTCAAGCATGTAACTCCGCTCAAAAACACCGCTCAGGCGCTCGGCCAGGTAGCAGGCCGTCGGCCAGGCCTCGCGCAGGCGGTGGTAGGGTCCGTCCGTCGCTGACTGCCGATCCTGGCGCAGGGCCGCCGCCAGCTCGGGCCAGGTTTTCTGGTGGGCGTCGGCCACCACCGCCATGTCGCAGCTCAGGTCCGGGTTCTCCAGCACCAACCCCACCCTGACCGGCCAGCCGGCCCAGACCAGGCGTCCCCAGAAGGTGTAGTAATTCAGGCGCGGGTGCAGGGTCAGGGCGGCGCTGGCCGCGCCAGCCACGGCCAGCAGCAGGTCGCGGGGGTTCTGGGCGCGGCGGGCCAGGGAAGGCCGCAGGCGGACGCTGGTCTTGAGGTACACTCCGGGGGTCAGTTCGAAACCACGCCACCAGACCCGGCGGGCGTAATTGCTCTGGCCGGGGACCACGGGCAGGGGCGGCGGGGGATCGGGTCGGGTCATGGCTGGCTTCCGCTGGGGGGTGTGACCGGCAATCCGGGCCTATTTTCATACTACATTTGGTGGCCGCTTGCCAACCTCATCCCATATTTTGATTGATCCGACCGAGTTAGCCGTCTCCTCTCCACCATCTCCCTCCGCCTCTCGTCGGTCGACACCGATCCATCATGGCAATCCCCTTCGCCCATACCCCTCCAGGATGTTGCCTCGGGCCAGGAGCCTGGAGAATTTGCGGATACCGCCGGCCAACCGCCTGGAGGCCTTGGGCGGGGATCGCAAAGGCCTGCACAGCATTCGCATTAATGACCAGTGGGGAGCGACGCGTAGATATCGAAAAAGATCGGCCAGAAGCGCGGCGGGGGTTCGTTCATCTCATATCCCATAATCTACATTCCGTTCGTCGATGCCAAATAACCCAAGACCGCTGCCATCAATAGAGAGTCACCTGTCTGTACACCGGTTCAGATACTGCTTGCCTTTGGCTTCCTCTTGACCGCTAAAAGCAAAAAGGCGTCTTGAAGAACGTTCTCGCTGTCGATTGTAAGAAGCAACCATTTTCCATCATGATATGTCGCAGCCTTGTCGTATTCCGTTTTGGTTAATGGCGTCAGGCTGTCCCTCATGCCTTCCACTTTCGTCCGTTCTTCCGCTCCAAAAACGATGAGCAATGCAAAACGGTTTTTCTCGGGAATTAACGTACAGAAGGATTTCGATTTCTTGTATCTGAGGGACCAGCCGTGTTTCTTTCCACCGAAAAGCCATTCCGGGCAAAAGACGTTTGGGTAGAGTTGTTCGATCCTCTCCACCGTGCCTTTCCAGTATCGATAGGCTTCTTTGCCGATCCAAACCGCGATTTCCGAATCGTTCGGCGGATTATTGGGGGCTGTTATGCGACTGCTGGATTCGCCCATCATACCATCTCCTTAAAAACTGATAACATGTGCAGCAGCGCCTGGATGTGCGTGGGTCGGTTCAGGTCATGCCCCTCCGTCGGCGACAGCTCGCAACCCGAGGGACACTTCGTGTCCGGTGTCGCTGTACGAGCTGTGCTCGAAGGAGACCACGAGGGGTTCGAAGCCGGCGGCTGAGAGCAGCTCCATCCAAACGGTTCTCGGGAACAGACCCATGAAGTGACGGTCATGAATGACCTTGGCGGCTTCGTTCACGTCGCTCAAGATAAATGCCATATCGGGCGCGTAGATGTCGAGACCATTGCACGGCGACCGCAGCGAGAGCGCACTTTAACATTTTCTCCCCCCTTCCTAACGCCCCAGGCGGCGGCGGAGGAGGCGGTAGCGGGTGGGGAGTTTGTCGAGTTGGTCCTTGGCCTTGAGCCAGGGGGTGGCCAGGGGGTTGATGGCCTTGGCCTGGTAGAGGCCGTTTTCCAGGCTGAGCAGGACGCTGGCCCCGGCCTCGGGCAGTTGGTGGGGGGGGGCCTGGGCCAGGGTTTGCCAACCGTCCTGGGCGCGGACCATGGCCAGGCCCAGGGGGGCGGGGAAGCCCTGGGGCGGGGTGCGCAGGATGGTGGAGGCCAGGACCCGGCCCAGGGCCTGGCCGGGCGGAGGCTCGGGCCGGCGGGGGGCGGCCGGGGCCAGGGGCAGGTCGTAGAGCGGCTGCCAGGCGCCCTTGGGCTGCCAGGCCCGGGCGGCCGGGGCCAGGATGGTGACCAGGTTGTTGTTGCCCAGGCCGCCGATGGACTGGGTGAGGGCGATCTTGGGCGGGCGGGGCAGGCGGCGGCTGGGGTCCACCTGGCCGGTGAGCAGCCAGTGGGCCTCCACCACCTGGGCCAGGCCGGAGGCCCCCACCGGGTGGCCCCGGGCCTTGAGGCCGCCGGAGGGGTTGAGGGGAACGCGCCCCTCGGGTCCGGTGAGGCCGTCGCGGGCGGCGCGCCAGCCGGTGCCGGGGGGGAAAAAGCCCAGGTCCTCGCTGCCGATGATCTCGAACATGGTGAAGGCGTCGTGGATCTCGGCGAAGTCCACCTCGGCCGGGTTGATCCGGGCCATGGCGTAGGCCTGGGCGGCGGCCTGGCGGGTGGAGTTGAAGCTGACCAGGCTGCCCCGGCTGGTGAGCGCGGCGCTGTCGGTGGCGTGGCCCACCCCCACGACGCGCACCTGGCCCTGGGTGCTGGAAAGCACCACCGCCGCCGCGCCGTCGGTGATGGGGGCGCAGTCAAAGAGGCCCAGGGGTTCGGCCACCATGCGGGCCTGGGCGTGGTCGTCGATGGTGATGGCTTTTTGGAACTGGGCCAGGGGGTTCAGGGCCCCCCGGGCGTGGTTCTTGATGGCCACCGCCCCCAGGGCCTCGCGCAGCTGGTCCTCCTCCAGGCCGTGGGCGCGGGCGTAGGCCCGGGCCACCAGGGCGGCCAGGGCCGGCATGGATGCCCCGTAGCGGCGCTCGCTGGGGGCGATGACCTCGGCCAGGATGCGGGTGGCGGCGGCGGTGTCCTGGCCGGTCATCTTCTCGCCGGCCACCACCAGGGCGCGGTGCTTGTAGCCACTGGCCACGGCGTAGAAGGCGCTCTCCAGCACCCCGGCCCCGGTGCTGCTGGCGGTCTCCACCCGGAAGCCGGCCGCGCCCATCAGGCCCAGGCGGTCGGCCAGGGCCACCGGCAGGTTGCCCTCGCCGGTGAACTCCTCGGCGTTCATCACCCCCAGGTAGAGGGCGTCCACCTGCCGATGGCCGGCCTGCTCCAGGGCGGCGGCGGCGGCCTGGACCAACAGGTCCATCAGCTTGTGGCGGGAGCGGCCAAAGGGGGTCATGGCCGCCCCGGCGATGAACACCGGACTGGGCATGGGCGGAACCTCGCGCTACCACCTTCCGCTGGAGGCCGGGCGGACCAACGCGGAAATAAGTCATGGCCAGGCCCAGGTGCCAGGCTGAACCGCCGGGCGCGGCGACGCCCGGCCGACCCAACCCAGGCTTTTGCCCGGCCGGCGGCTGGGCAAGACCAGGGACGGCCTTGCTCGGCCCTGATACCAGTCTGCGGCAGGCGAGTCCCGCTGGCAAGGAGCTTTGGGCTTGACCGACGCGGGGTTGAGGCCCAGACTGGGGCCACATCCATTAGCGGGAGGGGTGCGTGAACACCAGCCAGATCATCGGCCGGGCCAAGGCCACGGCCCAGGCCTTCGTGGCCCAGGGCAAGGACGAGGTGCGGCTGCCGGCCTTCGAATACGCGGATTGGCGCGAGATTTACCAGAAGCCGGCCCAGGGCTCGTCGCTGACCGAGTTTCGCCAGCAGACCCGGCTCAACTGGTACCTGATGACCTATCTGCGCGAGATGAACGTGGAGGTGATCCCGGTGCCGGTGCGGGCCGAAGCCTTCCTGGCCTGGGCCCAGGCCACCAACCACGACCTCAAGGACGGCCACGAGTTGGCCCACGCGGTGGGCGAGTACGTCAACGACATGCTGGTGCTGCCGGCGGCCTGCCGCCACAAGGATCCGCTGGACGGCGTCCTGCCCGGCCAGGGTCCGCCCCTGGCCACCCTGACCATCTATGGCGAGGACCAGGAGGAGCCCGAGGTGATGGGGGTGGCCATCCATCGGCCCGACGGTCAGGTGCTGGCCAGCCTGGAGATCCTGGCCGCCGAGCACAGCCCGGACCAGGCCTGGCAGGAGGCCGGCCGCTTCCTGGACCGCTGGAAGCCGGCCAAGGTCTTCCACGACCGCACGGTGCGCCGACCGGAATTCTGCTCCGATTGCAACTCGTTGTTGGTGAGCGTGGCCTCCCAGGCCGACATCCAGGCCAGCGACATCGGCAAGCACTGAGCGCCGGCGCGGCCAACGGGACAGGTCGCCGGCAGCCTGGCGTTGGGATCGGATTCGATGTAGGGGCGGGGTTTATCCCCGCCCGTCTTTTTTCCCCTTGAAAAACAGGGCGTGGGTGAACCCCGCCCTGCGAAGATCATGATATCCGGCGCCGGCGAGAATTCCCGCGGCTCTACTCCTGGTCCCAAAGCCCGGCGTAGATCAGGGCCATGACCTGGGCGTCCTTGACCACCGTCTCCAACTCGACCCATTCCTCGGGCTGGTGCAGGGAGGGGTTGGTCTTGGACCAGACCGCCACCGGCAGGCCCCGCTGGCGGAAGAAGGCGGCCACGGTGCCGCCGCCGATGCCGCCGGGCCGGGCCTCGATGCCGTGCACCCGCCGGATGGCGGACTGCAGGGCCCGCACCACCGGGGCGTCGCTGGGGGTGGCCGGCGGGGATTGCAGACGCTGCGTCTCGCTGATCTCCAGCGTGGCTCCCTCTTCCCGGGCGATCTGGCCAAAACGGGCGCGGAAGGCGGCGGCCACCTGGTCCAGGGGAATCTCGGGCAGCAGACGGCAATCCAGGTAGAAGACAGCGCGGCCGGGGATGGTGTTGATGTTGGCCACGCCCTCCTCGATCCGGGTGGGCTCCATGGTGGAGTGGGGCAGGCCGAAGCGCTGGTCGGTCTGGGGGAAGCCCGCGGCCACCTCGCGGGTGGCGGTCATCATCCGGGCCGCGGCCATCAGGGCGTTGACCCCCTTGTCGGGCGAGGCCCCGTGCACCTGGCGGCCGCTGACCTCCACCCGCAGCCAGTAGATGCTTTTTTCGGTCACCTCGATCAGGCTGCCGGTCTGGTTACCGCCGTCGGGCACCAGGATCAGGTCGGTGGGGGAGAAGGCGTCGGGCCGGGTCCTGAGCACGTGCTCCAGTCCGTGGCCCGAGCCGGTCTCCTCGTCGGCCACCAGCACCAACCCGGCCCGCCCCGGCGGGGTTATCCCCAGCTCTTTCATGGCCTTGAGAGCGAAAAAGGAGCTGACCAGGCCGTGGTGGTTGTCCTCCACCCCCCGGCCGTAGAGCCGGCCGTCGCGCACGCGCAAGCTCCAGGGGTCGCCGTCCCAGGCGGCGGGATCACCGGGCGGCACCACGTCCAGGTGGCTCAGGATCCAGGTGGCGGGGCCTTGGCCGCCGGGCAGCCAGGCCAGGAGGTTGGGCCGCAGGCCGGATTCCACCCGGGGGTCGGGGGAGTCCACCCGCTCCAGGGTCAGGCCCAGGGCCTCCAGCTGGGGCAGCAGGGCCTGGAGCTTGGCCAGCTCGCCCTGGCCGCCGTTGTCCGGGCCCAGGGCCGGCACGGCGGTGACGACCCGCATCAGCTCCACCATCTCCGGGCCGAGGTCCGCCACCTTTTTCAGCAGATTCCGAGCCTTGCTCATGACCGCCTCCGGCTGGTTTTCGCGCCACGCCGTCAAGCCTAGCCGGGGGGCGCGGGAGCGTCAAGCCGCATTGACACCCATAGGCAATGACGGGTAAATTGACAATTTTACACGGTGGTCTCTCAATTTGGGCCGGCGTGGGCCGGCCCGCGACGGGGGTGGGATGCAAGGCGCCAGGATAGGTCTGCCCCCCGAGGTCAGGCGGTTCTCGGGGCTCTATCGCTTCATCGCCCCGGAGCGCTTCACCGAACTGGGCATCGACCCCGAGGACGTCCCCCTGGGAACCTTCCCGGCCGAGGACCACCCTCCCTTTTTGCCCGACCGCTTCGGGGGCAACGCCTACGGCCTGGGGCTGTTCGAGCAGACCATCCTGCCCGACGAGGAATCGCGCCTGCTGGACAGCCTGGACCTGACCGAACCGGCCCAGGTGGCCGCCCATCACCGCCAGCTCAACGACGTCTTCAAGCGCCTGGGCCTGCTTATCCGCTTCACCCGTCTGGGCCGGCCCTTCTACCTCATCCCCCGTCAGTTCGTGGCCCACTTCCTGGTGGAGGTGCGCTCCAAGGCCGACCTGATCGCCGATTTCCTGGCCGAGCTCATGGCCCGCAAGCTGCGCGAGACCCTGCGGGTGGCCCTGGTCTGCGCCGACAGCGAACTGCTCCTGCCCGAGCTCCAGGGCCGGATGCCCTACCTGGAGTTCGTGGTCCTGGACAGCCTGCCCGCCCTGACCGCCAACCGGCGCACCCCCTTCGCGGCGGTGGTGATGGTGGGCGATCCGCGCAACTTCGCCCTGCGCCAGCTGCGGCGCGAGGGCCTGGAGCCGCCCCGGGACCGCGAGCGGCGCGAGGCCTACGGCTACTTCATGTCCAGCCGGTTCTACGACCTGCTGGAGGAGGACGGGGAGCTGCTGGCCCTGGCCGACCGGCCCCTGGGCTCCAGCCGGGAGACCCTCGCGGTGGGGTTCCGGGGCCAGGACGAGTTCAAGCGCTTCCTGCTCTTCAGCCATGTCTATCGCACCCGGCGGCGCTACAAGAGCGGCGAGGGCCTGACCATGCAGGTCAACCGTTTCGATTTCAACGCCTTCCTCTCCGGCCTGGGGGTGTATCACGAGACGGTGGAGGGCCTGTTGGGCGGCCGCAGCCTGCCCCGGGTGGACCCCCGGGAGATCGACGCGCTGGACTATCAGGACCTGCCCCTGCCCCGGGGATCGGCCCCCCGCCTGCTGGCGGCCTGGAAGCGCTGGTTCGGACCTTGTTTCCACGAGCACGGCCTGGCCACGGTCCTGCCCGAGATCCAGCGCCGGGAGTGGGAGGAGCGCTACGCCATCGACGGCGAGTTCCCGCCCACCCAGGTGGTCTTCCGCGGCCGCCGCCGTCGTCCGCCCCTGACCATGACCCGGCTGGAGGCCCAGGCCGGCCGCCGCCACCTGGTGGGGTGCGACCGCCTGCTGCTGGCCGACTACAAGGACTCCCTGGACTACGTGCTCAAGGTGCTGGGGGTCTTGGACCAGGTGCGCCAGGGCAGCTTCGACCAGGTGCCGGGGCTGGAGCTGAGCCGTCTGCGCAAACCCTTCGAGAGCGCCCACCGCCACCCCCAGACCCAGGACGTGCTGGCCCTGCTGGACCTGGCCCCCCGGCTCAAGCGCCTGGGCGAGCGCTTGAACCCCGACGGCCTGATGGGACCCCGCACCCCGGTGCTGGACAACCTGGAGAAGCTCTCGCTCCTGGGCCTGGAGGAAGGCCCCCTGAGCCAGCTCTACCTGATCGTCCTGGGCCACTCCACCATGACCCGGGTCACCTTCGGCAAGCTGCCCGAGACCACCCTGCGCCCCCTGACCGACATCAGCCGCTACCAGAACCTGGAGGAGGCGGTGGCCGTGATCCGCCTCTACCGCCTGCTCTCGGTGGCCGAGGCCGCCGCCGCCAGCGAGACCGGCCTGAGCCCGGAGCAGGTGGAGGAGATGTTCAGCCTCTATGACAGCTCCATCCGGGTGGTGACCGACCAGGAGCTGGACTGGAACGACATCCTGGACGACCAGATCAGCCGTCTGGGCGGGGTGCAGGCCAAGGCCGCGCGCAAGATGCTCAAGTTGTTCGACCTGTTCGAGTTTCTGGAGCGCTGGCGGGACCTCTTGGGGGCCGGCCCCCGCACCAAGGAGGCCCTGGCCGACTACGACCCGACCAAGCTGTCCCGCATCCAGATGGTCATCGAGCTGATGCAGCAGGGCGGCCGCTTCGTGGGCCGCTTCTACGCCGGCGACTCCTCGGCCCGGCCCTATTTCTTCCGGGCGCTTCTTAACAGCGAGCTGCACGGCACCGGCCGTCTGCTGCACCGCCTGGGCACCGCCGCCGGCTTCACCCTGCTCTGGATCTGCGTGCACACCAGCGAGCGGCGTCTGATCAACATGAACCGCCTGCTGGAGGTTTCGCCCCGGCTGTTGAACGAGCGTCTGGGCAAGCTGCGCAAGGCGCTGACCGACCTGGCCCCGGAGCTCTTGTCCCCGGAATGGCTGGCCGGCCTGCGCGAGGAGCTCTCCCGCCGGGGCGAGGCCTACGTGCGCGACTCGGGCCTCTACCTGACCCTCGACCAGGCCACCGGGGCCCTGACCCCGCGCTTCGTGGACGTGGCCCACGAGTTGGCCCAGCTCAAGCGCGAGCTGACCCTGACCCTGGGCCAACCCCTGGGCCAGGCGCCGGAGGAGCGCCTGGCGGCCATGGACCGCCGCGCCCACGAGGTGGGGCGCTTCCTGCGCGCCCAAGCCGGCGAGCGCCGCGGCCCGCCGACGGAGCGCGACGGCCCGGCCCTGGACCAGGAGCACCGGGGCCTGGCCCGTCAGCTGGAGCACTACCTGCTGGAGCAGCTGTTCCACCTGGGCGACTTCGCCGAGCACCTGCGCCGCCTGGTGGAGCATTGCCCCCATCTGCTGGACCGGCTCCTGCCCCAGCCCACCAGCCATCCCCAGACTGTCCAGCGCCTGGCCGCCGCCGCCAAGCTCACCGCCCTGTTCAGCCGCCGACTGGACCAGTTCCAGGACATGAAGCTCAGCCACGAACAGGCCCGGGTGGAGTTTGGCCAGGCCGCCACCGGCATCGTGGGGGTCTCGCCCCTGCAGTTCCAGACCCTCACCGCCAGCCTCGGCCAACTGCTCACCAGCCAGCCCCGCCTGGAGCTGTTGTTGATGCTGGCGGTGCTGCTCTATGATCCGGGCCAGTCCCTGCCCCTGGGCCACCCCGACCTGGCCTCGCCGCTCACCCACCGTCTGGAGCTGCCCCGCGCCCTGCACCAGGACCTGGCCTTCCTCCTGCGCCATTACGACCGCCCGCGCCAGGCCATCACCGGCGAGGTGGGCCTGCTCTCCCTGGAGCCGCTACTGAGCGCCCAGGACCCGCCCCTGGTGGAGGCCCTGTTCCTGCTCACGGTCATCACCACCGCCGCCCGGGAGGAGGGCCTTTTAACCGAGGACCTGCTGGAGCGCCTGTTCGCGCTCCAGAACCAGCTGCGCAACCTGACCCACAGCGGCCAGAACGCCCGCTGGGCCCAGGAGCGCCTGGTGGAGGACAACGCCCGACGCCACCTGGCCTGCGAGCACTACCTGGAGATCCAGCGTGGCGAGGCCCCCACCGCCAGCCTGCGCCAGCTGTTGGAATCCACCCGCCTGCCCGACGTCGAACCCGAGCGGGGCAACCTGCTGGAGCAGGGCCGGCTCAGCACCGGCCTGGACCGCTTGTTGCGCCTGCGGGGCCTGACCCACGTCAGCGCCCTGGACCTGACCCTGTTGCGGGCCGACGTGCCGGCGCCCTTCATCTACCGCCTCAAGGGTCTGCGCTCGATGGGCATCACCCACTTCGAGCGCGATCTCTTCGAGGGCCTGCGCCTCTATCGCGGCCTGCTCTCCCTGCCCAACCAGTACCAGGGCTTCCTGCTGCGCTCCCTGGCCGACTCCAGCCGCGAGGTGCGCCTGGCCAGTTTCGCCCAGGCCGCCGAGCGCCTGAACAACAACAACCAGGTGCGCCTGTTGCTGTTGGGCCTGGCCGCGGCGGCCAAGCTGGAGTTCGGCGCGGCCGGAAACGTGCTGACCGTGAACTTCCGCCCCCTGGCCCGGGTGATGGAGACCAAGTTCGAGCTGGTCAACGAGGCCCTGAGCCAGGTGGAGCCCTCGGCCCTGCTCAACAGCCCCCGGGGCCTGGCCCGGCTGTTGGGCAGCCGCCAGGGGCTGACCCTGCACCCCGACCCCCTGGCCAACAGCGTCAGCGTGGACATGGCCGACCTGGCCCGCATCGACCGCAAGATCGAGGCCGTGCGCCGGGCCTCCACCCCGGCCAAGCTCAAGCGCCTCTATCACCAGGAGCTCAAGCGCCTGAAGCTGACCACCTACAGCACCCTGGACTACCAGCGGCGGCTGGAGGCGGCCTTCAACGAGAACCTGAACCGGTTGGGCGAGAAGATGATGGAGGCGGTGCGGGAAAAGCTGGCCCAGGAGGACCACCTGGAGCACATGGAGGCCATTTTCCAAGCCGCCTGGGAGGAGGGCCTGGAGCTGCCCCTGTCCCAGGACCGGCAGCAGAGCCTGCGCGATCTGTTCGAGATGAACCTGGAGCGGCTGCGCACCCAGTTCCTGAGTCAGGTGGCCGGCCGCCTGGCCCGGGTGGAGGATTTCACCGCCCTGGACCAGCTCTGGTCCGAGGTGCGCCCCGCCTTGGCCGCCCAGCGCCGCTGGCTGGGCAAGGACTTCGACCTGCAACTGGCGGCCCGCTTCGACCAGCGCGCCCAGGAGTTGCGCTCCCAGGCCACGGCCGCCGTCTAGGGCCGGTTAACACTATTAGGGTGATATTGTGCGTTTCTGGATGTCATTGCGAGCGTAGCGAAGCAATCTCTCGCGGTATTATTCATTACTTCCGCCATGCTGGAAAAACCGGAAGAGATTGCCGCGTCGCTAAAGCTCCTCGCAATGACAATAAAAGGCTTTCACGCCGGACCCGGCGTCCGCCCCGATTCGGATCGCTAATCTGGTAATTACGTTTGTGCCGACAGACCCCAGCCCGGCCGTGCAGGGCCGGCCGGACTCGCCGACGGCTACTCCGCCGCGCAACCCTTCCAGTGCAGCAGGTCGGCCAGGGCCCGTTTGGGCACCTGCTGGCGGCCGTCCTGGTCGCGCCAGTAGCGGATCGCCTCCCGGCCGGCCTGGCCGGGCGCCAGGTCCACCAGGGCCGGCTCCTCGGCCGCCGTCCCCAGGGCCAGCACCGAGTCGATCTCCAGGCCTTCGGGCAGGTCGATGACCTTGGCCAGGCGGGGCAGGTTGATGGACTTGAGCCAGCATGTGGCCAGGCCCTTTTCCATCGCCAACAGCATGGCCGCCATCAGGGCCGCGCCCACGTCGTAGGCCCAGCCCACCGGGGCCTTGTATTCCGGCCGGACCAGGACGATCAGGTAGGCGGTGGGGCGCTGGCCCGGGCCGGGGGTGCCCACCGGATGGGTGTAGGCCGCCCATTTCAGGCAGTCGAAGACCTGTTGGCAGCGCTCCGGCTGGCTCACCACCACGTATTCCAGGGGTTGCAGGTTGGCGGCCGAGGGGGCCAACCGCGCCGCCGCCACCAGCTCGGTCAGGGTCTCGCGGGCAATGGGGGTTTGCCCGAAGGCCCGCACCGAACGCCGCTTGCCGATCGCCTCGCTCACCCGCATCGTCCGCCTCCCTCTCAGAAAATAAACGACCAGGCCAGGGCCGCCGCCCCGGCCAGCCAGAAGTTGAGATCCACCAGGCCCTCGGAGATGGCCCCTGGCATCAGCCAGGCCCGGGTCAGGAGCACCTGCATCGCCCCCAGGCCGGCCACCGGCAACAAGAGCGCCCAGGCCAGGCTGGGGACCGGGGTGAGGATCGGGGCCAGGAACAGAGCTCCGGCCAGGCCCAGGGTCAGGTTCAGCAAAAGCCGCCGGGTCTTGGTCTCGCCCAGGAAGAGCGGGATGGTCTCCTTGCCCACGATCAGGTCGCCCTGCACGTCCAGGATGTCGAACAGGGCGCAGCGGACGAAAAGCAGCACCAGGGTGAAGGCGAAGGCCAGGGGGGTGGCCCAGGCGTCCAGGCGCTCCTCGGCCACCGCCGGCAACAGGGCCACCAGGCAGGCCCAGGCCAGGGCGGCGGAGAGGGTCTTGGAGCCGGGGATGTCCTTCAACCGCTCGAAACCGATGCGCCGCTCCAGGCGGGCCGGGATCACCGGCACCGAATAGAGCAGGCCCAGCACGCTCATCACCAGCACCAGGCCGAAGGGCCAGGGCCCCAGCCGGACGCAGAGCACCAGCGCGGCCAGGGCCGAGAGCACCCCCGAGCCGATCAGGAAAAACTTGTGCTTGGCCAGGAACTGGGCCCGGTCGGGCTCGTTGTACTGGCCGGCCTCCTTGTCCAGGAAGTGATTGAGGATGTGCATGGCGTAGATGTAGAGGAAGGCCACCCCCAGCAAATCGAACCGGGGCTCCAGGCCCTGGAGCAGGCAGGAGGCCAGGGTCATGCCGGCCGCGCCCAGGCCCACCAGAAGCTGGCTGCGCACCAGGAAGCGGAACACCCGGCGCAGCCAGAAGTTCAGCCCCCCCTCGCCCTGGCCGCGGATGGTGTCGATCTCCCGCACCACCTTCTTGATCATCCAGTTGGGCGTGCTGGCCCCGGCGGTCACCGCCACCGCGCCCAGCCGGGCCAGGGCCGCCCGGTCCAGGTCGGCCTCGCTCTCCACCAGAAAGGCCGGCTTGCCGCCCTGGGCGGCCAACTGGGCCAGGCGCTTGGTGTTGCCGCTCTCCAGGCCGCCCACCACCACCACCCCGTCCGCCTCCTCGGCCAGGCGCAACACCTCGTCCTGACGGCTGTGGGTGGCCTCGCAGATGGTGTCGTGCACCGCCAGGTTGGCGTAGCGGGCCTGCAACCCGGCCACCACCTGGGCGAAGAGGTCCTGGCTCTGGGTCGTCTGGGCCACCACCACCACCTGGCCCGCCCGCGCCGGCAGGCCGGCCACCTCCTCCGGGCGGCTGACCACCACCCCCTGGCCGGCGGCGTGGCCCATCAGGCCCACCACCTCCGGATGGTCGGCGTCGCCCACGATGACCACCATGGCCCCCCGCCGGGCGGCCTTGCCGATGATGGCCTGCACCTTGACCACCCGGGGGCAGGTGCCATCCACCACCTTGGCGAAGCCGGCCGCCTGGAGGCGGGCCTTGGCCTGGGGCGGCACCCCGTGGGCGCGGATGATCACCGTGCCGCCGGCCCGCGCGCCAGCCGGCGGGATCTCGCGCAGCACCTCCACCCCCTTGGTGCGCAACAGCTCCAGGACCTGGGGGTTGTGGATCAGGGGGCCGTAGGTGCACAGCTCGGCCGGGTGCTCGTGGGCCTCGGCCAGGGCCAGCTCCATGGCCCGGCGCACCCCCATGCAGAATCCCGCCGTGCGGGCCAGGCGCACCCTCATGCCGCCTCCCGCTCCAGGCGCTCGAAAAGCTCGTCGGCCAGGGCCATCAGGCGCTCCAGATCGGCGGCCATGCCCACCGCCCGGCGCAGCGAGGGCGCCCCGGCCCGGCCCTTGGTGTGGTTCATCAGGCATTGGCGGAAGAAATGCACCGCGTGGCGCTGGCCGCCCAGCTCCAGGGCCATGAGCGCGTGCTGTTTGTAGGCCGCCAGACGCTCGCCGGCCGTGGGTCCGCCCGCCTCCCGCCCGGCCCAGAGGTCGGCCGCCTGGCCAAAGACCCAGGGGTCGGCCAGGGCCCCGCGCCCGATCATCACCAGGTCGCAGCCGGTCTGGGCCAGCATCGCGTTGGCGCTGGCCGCGTCCCTGGCGTCGCCGTTGCCGATCACCGGCAGCGGGCACCAGGATTTCAGGCGGGCGATGGCCTGCCAGTCGGCCTGGCCGGCGTAGCCCTGGCGCACGGTGCGGGCGTGCAGGCAGACCGCCGCCGCCCCGGCTCTCACCAGCCCCGGCACCACCTCCTCGGTGGTGTCGGCGTCGTAGCCCAGGCGCAGCTTGACCGTCACCGGCCGGCCGGCGTTCTCCACCACCGCCGCCGTGACCTCCGCCGCCCGGACCGGGTCGTCCAACAGGGCCGAGCCGGCCCCCTGGCGGCGCACCTTGCGCACCGGACAGCCCAGGTTGAGGTCGATCAGGGCGTAGTCCAGGCCCGCGGCCACCTTCGCCGCCCGGCCCATCACCTCCGGGTCCGCGCCGAAAAGCTGCAACGCCGCCGGCTGTTCGCCGGGCAGGGAGCGCATCAGACGCAGGGTCTGGGGCTGGCGGCGCAGGAGCCCCACCGCCGAGACCATCTCGGTGTAGACCAACGCCGCCCCGCCCTGGCGGGCCATCAGCCGCCACACCGGGCTGGAGACCCCGGCCATGGGCGCGGCCAGGAAGGGGGAATCCAATTTCAGTCCAGCTAGTTGCATGACCGTGAAGTCTACCGGAGGGGGGCGGGGATGTAAACCAAACGCCGCCAGCCAACCCCTTGACAAGCCATCGGGCCTGAACCATGCTTTGCTTAAGCCTGACTTAACGTTTTCGCGCCTTTGAGGTGCTTGTTGCGCGGTCCGTCCAACCACTCCCAAGCCGTCTTCGGTCCGGTGCCCAGCCGCCGTCTGGGCATGAGCCTGGGCCTGGATTTGGTGTTGCCCAAGACCTGCTCCCTGGATTGCGTCTACTGCGAGCTGGGCCCCACCACCAACCTCACCAGCCAACGCGCCGTCTATCGCGACCCGGAGGCGATCCTGGCCGAGCTGGCCCAGCGCCTGGGCGAGCTGGAGACCCCGCCGGATTTCATCACCCTGGCCGGCTCGGGCGAGCCCACCCTCCACTCCGAACTGGGCGCGATCCTGCGCCGGGTGCGGGAGCTGAGCCCGGCCCGGCGGGCGGTGCTGACCAACGCCACCCTGGTGGGCGACCCGGCGGTGCGGGCCGCGCTCGGCGAGGCCGACCTGCTGGTGCCCAGCCTGGACGCGGTCAGCGAGTCCGTCTTCCGGCGGGTGAACCGTCCGGCGCGGGGATTGACCGCCGCCGCCATGCGGGCGGGGCTGATCGCCCTGCGCCGCGAGTTCGTTGGCGAGATCTGGCTGGAGATCCTGCTGGTTGAGGGCTACAACGACTCCGACCAGGAGTTGGAGCTATTGATGGCTGCCGCCCGGGAGATTGCCCCGGACCGGGTGCAGCTCAACACCGTAGTGCGCCCGCCGACCCTGGGCGCGGCGCGGCCGCTGTCCGACGCGCGCCTGGCCGCCATCGCAGCCGCCTTTCCGACGCCGGCCGAGGTCATCGCCCCGCCCCAGGCCCGGGGAGGGGCTGACCACGGCCTCCTGGAGCGCCAGGTGGTGGAAATGACCCGCCGCCGCCCCTGCACCCTGGCCGACCTCGGCGCCATGACCGGCCTGGGGTCGGACCAGACCCGCGGCCTGGTGGACGATCTATTGGCAAGGGGCCTGCTCCAGATCGAGCCCTTTGGCGACCTGACCTATTACCGGGGAGTCTAGAGAAACATGAACGCCACCCTGCCCACCTGATCCCACAGCCTGATGCATACGCGCTGGGCAATGCCTGTCGAGTCCGGTTCAACTTCAATTTCCGTTTGTGGATGCCGAGGTTAGAGATGGACAGCGCCATGGATGACAAGCAGCGACCGGTCGGGGCCGGTCTGTTCCTGGGCATGGACGTGGGCTCGGTGAGCGTGGACAGCGTGGTGCTGGACCCCGCCGGGCGGGTGATTTGGTCCGACTACACCCGCAACCAGGGCCGGCCGCTCACCGCCGCCGCCCAGGTCCTGCGCCGCGTCTTCGCCCAACACCCACGCCAGGACTTCGCGGCCATGGCCGTCACCGGCACCGGGGCCGCGACCCTGGCCCCCCTGACCGGGGCCGAGCCGGTCAACGAGATCATAGCGCTCACCCGGGGCGCGGCCCAGCTGGCCCCGGAGGCCCGCTCCATCATCGACATGGGCGGCGAGGACGCCAAGCTGATCCTGGTCAGCCCCGACGGCCGGGGGGGCCTGAAGATCGACGACTTCGCCATGAACACCATGTGCGCCGCCGGCACCGGCAGCTTCCTGGACCAGCAGTCCCACCGCCTGCAACTGACCATCGAGCAGTTCTCCGAGGTGGCGCTCCGGAGCCGGAACCCGCCGCGCCTGGCCGGGCGCTGCTCGGTCTTCGCCAAGAGCGACATGATCCACCTGCAGCAGGAGGCCACCCCGGACTACGACATCGTGGCCGGGCTGTGCTTCGCCATGGCCCGCAACCTCAAGAGCAACATCGCCAAGGGCAAGACCGTGGTGCCGCCGGTGCTCTTCTGCGGCGGGGTGGCGGCCAACCAGGGGGTGCGCCGGGCCCTGGTGGAGATCATGGACCTGAGCGCCAAGGACCTGATCGTACCGGAGCTCTTCGCCTGCGTGGGCGCGCTGGGCGCGGCGCTCACCGCCCGCGACCAGGGGCTGACCCGGCCCATCGTCGACCTGGCCGCCCTGGAGACCCGGGCCGCCCAGACCAGCCGCGAGACCAAGCGCCTGCCCCGGCTCAACCTGGCCCAGCGCCACCGGGAGGACAAGAAGACCATCAGCGTGCCGGACGGCCCCCTGCGCGGCTACCTGGGGGTGGACGTGGGCAGCATCTCCACCAACGTGGTGGTGATCGACCAGGACTTCCGGGTCTTGAGCCGGCAATACCTGGCCACCGCCGGCCGGCCCCTGGACGCGGTCAAGGAGGGCCTGCGCCGGGTGGGCCAGGAGATCGGCGACCGGGTGGAGATCCTGGGCGCGGGCACCACCGGCAGCGGCCGCTACCTCACCGCCGACTTCATCGGCGCGGACATCGTGCGCAACGAGATCACCGCCCAGGCCACCGCCGCGGCGGCCATCGACCCGGAGGTGGACACCATCTTCGAGATCGGCGGCCAGGACTCCAAGTTCATCTCGCTAAAAAACGGGGCCATCGTCGACTTCATGATGAACAAGGTCTGCGCCGCCGGCACCGGCAGTTTTCTGGAGGAGCAGGCCGAGAAGCTGGGCATCCAGATCCGGGACGAGTTCGGCCGCCGGGCCCTGGACGCCGCCAGCCCGGTGCGCCTGGGCGAGCGCTGCACCGTCTTCATGGAGTCCGACCTGGTCTCCCACCAGGCGGCCGGGGCCGAGATCGACGACCTGGTGGCCGGCCTGAGCTACTCCATCGTCTACAACTACCTGAACAAGGTGGTGGAAGACCGGCCGGTGGGCAGGAAGGTCTTCTACCAGGGTGCCACCGCCGCCAACCACGGCATCGTCTCGGCCTTCGAGGCCGTCCTGGGCCGGGAGATCACGGTGCCGCCCCACCACGACGTGACCGGGGCCATCGGCGCGGCCATCCTGGCCGCCCGGGAGCGCACCTGGCAGAAAAGCAAGTTCAAGGGCTTCGCCGCCTCGGAGCAGGGCTACGAGATCAGCACCTTCGAGTGCAAGGGCTGCCCCAACGCCTGCGCCATCCGCAAGGTCAAGGTGCAGGGCGAGAAGCGGCCGCTCTTCTATGGCAGCCGCTGCGAGAAGTACGACGTGGACCGGGGCGCGGCCGCCCGCTCCGCCCACCTGCCCGACCTCTTCGCCGAGCGCGAGGCCATGCTCCTGGCCGCCATCCAGCCCGTGCCGCCGGAGAAAAAGCGCGGCGTCATCGGCATCCCGCGCGCCATGTTCTTCCGCGAGCTCTTGCCCTTCTTCGCCGCTTTCTGCCAGCGTCTGGGCTTTGAGGTGATCGTCAGCGGCCCCACCAACAAGCGCATGATCCATCAAGGCGTGGAGGCGATGGTCAACGAGCCCTGCTTCCCGCTCAAGGTGGCCCACGGCCACCTGGCCGAGCTGATGGAGCGCGGGGTGGAGCGCATCCTCTTGCCGGCGGTGGTCAACATCGCCTCGCCCAACCACGAGCTGGGCTACGGCCAGGTCTGCCCCTACGCCCAGACCCTGTGCTACACCGCCCCGGCGGCCCTGGACTTCAAGGCCGCCGGGGTGGAGCTGGTGACCGGGCCGGTGCATTTCGGCTATGGCCGGGACGTGTTGCGCGCCGACCTGCGCCAGCTGGCCGAGCGTCTGGGCGGCCGGGGCTGGGACGTGGAGCCGGCCATCGCCGCCGGGCACCTGGCCCAGGGCGAGTTCAACGCCCAGCAACGGCGGCGGGGCCGGGAGGTGCTGGCGAACCTGGGGCCGGACCAACTGGCCATGGTGGTGGTCAGCCGGCCCTACAACGGGGCCGACCCGGGCATCAACCTGGGACTGCCCCAGAAGATGGCCCAGCTGGGGGTCCTGGCCCTGCCCATGGACTTCCTGGACCTGGAGTCGGTGGTGGGCGGCCCCCAGGTGGGGGAGATGTACTGGCGCTACGGCCAGAAGATCCTGGCCGCCGGGGCCATCGTGCGCGCCGATCCCCGGCTCCAGGCGGTCTACCTCAGCAACTTCGGCTGCGGGCCGGACAGCTTCATCGAGCACTTCTTCAACCAGGTCATGGAGGGCAAGCCCTACCTCCAGATCGAGATCGACGAGCACTCGGCCGACGTGGGGGCCATCACCCGCCTGGAGGCCTTCCTGGATTCCCTGCGCAACGTGACCCCGCCCCCGTCCCGGGCCAAGGCCGCGCCCAAGCGCAACGCCGCCGCCCAGGGCCGGGTGATCTACATCCCGCCCATGACCGACCATTCCCAGGCCATCGCCGCCGCTTTCGCCGCCTGCGGGGTGGAGGCCCACGTGCTGCCCGACAGCGACGCCCGCACCCTGGAGCTGGGCCGGCGCCACACCAGCGGCAAGGAGTGCTATCCCTGCGCGCTGACCACCGGCGACCTGCTCAAGCTCCTAATGGACGATCCCGGCGCGGCCGAGCGGGCCGCCTTCTTCATGCCCGGCGGCACCGGCCCCTGCCGCTTCGGCCAATACCACCGCTACCACCGCCTGGTGCTGGACGAGCTGGGCTATGACCAGGTGCCGATCTACTCCCCGGACCAATCGGAGGTCTTCTATCAGGAACTGTCCATGGCCGGGGGCAAGGATTTCGTGCGCCTGGGCTGGCAGGGCATCGTGGCCATCGACCTGCTGCAAAAGGCGCTGCACGAGACCCGGCCCTACGAGGCCAACTCCGGCGACAGCGACGCGGTCTACCAGCGCCAGCTGGCGGAGGTGGGCCAGGCCATCCGGGAGCGCCGCGACCTGGTGGAGGTGATGCGCGCGGCCCGGGCCGGGTTCGCCGCCGTGCCGCGCTCGGGCCATAACCACCGGCCCATCGTGGGGGTGGTCGGCGAGATCTACACCCGGGCCAACCGCTTCGCCAACGAGGACGTGGTGCGCATGATCGAGGAGCTGGGCGGCGAGGCCTGGCTGCCCTCCATCGCCGAGTGGGTGCTCTACACCAACTACACCAGCGCCCGGCGGGCCACGGTGCTGGGCAGATACCGCCACTACCTGGGCACCCTGATCGAGAACTATTTCCAGCACAAGGACCAGCGCGTCCTGGGCCGGCCCTGGATCGGCGGCCTGCGCAGCCTGGACGAGCCCCACATCCACGCGGTGTTGAAGATGGCCGAGCCTTACCTGGAGCCCACCTACGAGGGCGAGGCCATCCTCAGCCTGGGCAAGAGCCGCGACATGCACCAGCGCGGGGCGGCCGGGGTGATCAACGTCATCCCCTTCACCTGCATGCCCGGCACCATCGTCAACGCCCTGATGAAACGCTTCCGCGAGGACCACGGCAACCTGCCCTTCCTGCCCATGGCCATGGACGGACAGGAGCAGTCCGGCAGCCGCATCCGCCTGGAGGCCTTCATGCACCAGGTGCGGCAATACCGCGACCAGCGGGAGGCGGGGAGGTAGGAGAGACCTGGGGGGCCTTCCCTTGACGGCCAAGGAAAGGCCCTCCCCCACACCCCCCAGGGAAACCGGGGCGCGGCGGGCCATCGCGCGCGAGGACCCACCCGGTGACGGTGGGCGTCGCCTTCCAGATAACATCCCGATTTATTTAGTTTCTTGATGTGGGCCGGGGTTTGGCCCCGCCTCGTCTTGGGCCGGGTGGCCGGGACCACCGTTTGTCCCGGCCTCAGCCGGCCAGAAGGCGGGCCACCTCGGTCACGGCCGCGATCACCCGCTCCACCTCGTCATCGCTCAGGCCGGGATAGAAGGGCAGGCTCAGGGTGCGCTGGCCGATGGACTCGGCCACCGGGAAGTCGCCGGGCCGGTAGCCGAAGCGCTGGCGGTAGTAGGTGAGCAGGTGGATGGCGCGGTAGTTGACCGCCACCCCGATGCCCCGGTCCTGGAGCGCGGCCAGGAACTCGTCGCGCCGGGGCGCCCAGATGGTGAACAGGTGGCGTCCGCTGACGCAACCAGCCGGCACCTTTGGAAAATCCACCCCGGGCAAATCGGCGAAGGCCCGCTCGTAGCGCTGGGCGATGGCCTCGCGCCGGGCCAGGTTGGCCTCCAGGCGGGGAATCTGGCCGAGGAGCAGGCTGGCGTTGATGTCGCTCAAGTTGGCTTTGCGGCCCAGCTCCACCATGTCCCAGTGGTGATAGGGGCCGTGGTAGCGGTCGGCGGCCCCCCGGCTCATGCCGTGCATGCGCAGCACCCGCAGGCGCTCGGCCAGGGCCGGGTCGTGCACCGCCACCGCCCCGCCCTCGCCGCAGGTCAGGTTCTTGGTGGCGTAGAAGCTGTAGCAGGCGGCCTCGGCCAGGTCGGCCGAGCCCAGGCCGTCGCGCCGGGCCTCCAGGGCGTGGGCGCAGTCGGAGACCAGCAACAAACCGTGGCGGTCGGCGATGGCGCGCAGGGCCTGCAAGTCGCAGAGCACGCCGTAGAGGTGGACCGGCAGGATGGCCTTGGTGCGCTCGGTGATCGCCGCCTCCACCAGGTCCGGGTCCAGGTTGCCGCTGACCGGGTCCACGTCCACTAGGACCGGGGTGGCCCCGGTGTAGAGCACCGCGTTGGCGGTGGCGATGAAGGTCATGGGGGTGGTGATGACCTCATGGCCGGGGCCGACCCCCAGGGCCAACAGCGCCAGCTCCAGGGCGGCGGTGCAGGTGGCCACCGTCACCACCTCCGGGGTCCCCAGATATTGGGCCAGGGCCTTCTCGGCCCGGGCGCAGGCCGGGCCGGTGGTCAGGAACAGGGAGCGCAGGGTGGCCAGACAGGCCTCCATCTCCTCCTGCTCCAGTCCGTGCCGGTAAAACTCCACCTTGGGCTGGTTCATGTCGGCTCCGGGGTTGGGGCGCGACGCGATGGCCAGAATCGGCCGGGGCGCGGGCCGCCGTCAGGAATCATAGCCGGGCCGGGGGCCGGCGTCAAAGCCGGGCGTCGGCCTGGCCGGGGGCCGGGGCGGGAGGCAGCAGCAGGCTGAAGCTGGCGCCGTGGCCGGGCTGGCTTTCCACCGTGAGCTTGCCTTCCTGCTCGTCCAGCACCCGCTTGGCGATGGCCAGGTTCATGCCCACCCCGTTGGCCTTGGTGGAGAAGAAGGGGTCGAAGATGAAGGGCAGGTCGTCGGGCCGGATGCCCCGGCCGCTGTCGGCCACCCGCAGCCATGCCCAGGGCGGGTCGTCGGAGCGGCCCAGGTCCAGGGTCAGGCGTCCGCCCTGGGGCATGGCCTCCAGGGCGTTGTCGATGATCACCCGCAGGGCGCGGGCCAGCAGCTTGGGGTCGCAACGGGTCCAGACCGGCGGCGGGGCCTGGCCGGCGCTCCAGCCGGCCGGCCGGATCAGGGCCACCCCCAGGGCCGCGCAGCGGGGAGCGTATTCCTCGCCGATGGTCTCCAACCAGGGGGCCAGGTCCAGGGCCACCGGATGGGGCGCGGGCAGGTCGGCGTAGTCGCGCACCTGGGCCACGACGGTCTCCAGGCGGCGGCTGCCCTCCAGGATGCGCTGGTAGTAGCGGCAGTCGGGGTTGTCCGGGGCGCAGCGGGAGAGCAGGCGCTGGGTCAGCCCGCCGATGCTCATCACCGGGTTGCGGATCTCGTGGGCCACCGCCCGGGCCAGGCGGTCCAGGCCCTCCAGCTTTTCCTGGTAGAGCAGGCGGGTGCGCTCCAGGAGCTCCTCCCGCTGCCGGTGCAGGTCGCTCAACTCGCTGATGTCCTTGAACACCACCAGCACCCCCCGCACCGAGTGGACCTCGGTCTCGCTGTTGGTGAGCAGGTTGGTGGTCACGATCAGCTCCCGGGGACGGCCCTGGGGCGGGTGGTAGGTGACCTGTTGGTTGTAGTGGCAGACCTGGTTCTGGATCACGTCCACCACCACGTCGTTGAAGCGATCGTTCTCGGGCCGTCCGAAGAACAACTCGGCCCAGCCCTTGCCCTCCATCTCCTCCCTGGCCAGGCCCAGGATGCCACCCAGGGCCGGGTTGGCCAGGGTGATGGATCCCTCGCGGTTGATGACCAGCACCCCGTCGCTCATGGCGTTGACGATGTTGCGGAACACCTCCAGGGCGGCCTTGGAGGCCAGGAAGATGCCGTCGCGGCTGGGGTGTCGGTTGAGGCGGAAGCGGAATCTCACCATGGGCTCCGGGTGGCTGGGTGATGATGAAGCGGGGCGCGCATTGTTGAATTATAGCCCAAAGCCGGGAAGCCGGCCCAGGTCATCCCGGGCCCCGGGGTGGGGAAGGGCTTGGTTCATCTTGCCCCAACCCGCGGCCTATGCTAGATTTTGCCCACCATGACCCGCCCCGGCCAACTGGACGCCCGCTACCGCAGGGCCAAGCAAGAAGGCTTCGCCGCCCGTTCGGTGTACAAGCTCCAGGAGATGGACGGGCGCTATCAGCTATTCCGGCCCGGTCAGCGGGTGCTGGACCTGGGCGCCCACCCCGGCTCCTGGTCCCAGTTCGCCAGCCAGCGGGTGGGGCGCGGCGGCTTGGTGTTGGGCGTGGACCTGCAGGAGCCCGGGGTGGCCCTGGGCCCCAATGTTCACTGGCTGGTGGCGGACCTGATGACGCTGACCGCCGACCAGTTGCGCGCCCCGGCCCCGGCCTTCGACCTGGTGCTGAGCGACGCCGCCCCCCGCACCACCGGGGTGGCCCACGCCGACGCGGCGGCCAGCCTGGAGCTGACCCGGCGGGCCCTGGACCTGGCCCTGGAGCTGCTCACGCCCGGGGGCTCGTTCCTGGCCAAGGTCTATTTCGGACCCGGAGTGGAGGACCTGATCCGCCGGGTCAAGGCCGCCTTCAGCCTGGGCAAGGCCCACAAGCCCGAGGCCAGCCGCGCCGCCAGCCGGGAGATCTATCTGCTGGGCCGGGGGCTTAGAAAACGGCCCACGACTTGAAATAAATATTCACTCCTATCGCGGGGATGTAGTTATGTCCGGCCATTCCAAATGGAGCACCATCAAGCGCAAGAAGGGCGCGGCCGACGCCAAGCGCGGCCAGATCTTCACCCGCCTGATCCGCGAGATCGTGGTGGCGGCCAAGTCCGGCGGCGGCGATCCCGACGGCAACCCGCGCCTGCGCACCGCCATCGACGCGGCCAAGGCCCAGAACATGCCCAAGGACAACATCGACCGGGCCATCAAGAAGGGCAGCGGCGAGCTGGAGGGCGTGAACTACGAGGAGATCCTCTACGAGGGCTACGGCCCCGGCGGGGTGGCCTTCCTGATCGAAGTGCTCACCGACAACAAGAACCGGGCCGCCGCCGACGTGCGCCATATCCTCAACAAGCGCGGCGGGGCCCTGGCCAAGGCCGGCGCGGTGGCCTACCAGTTCGAGTCCAAGGGCGTCTTCACCTTCGACAAGTCGGCGGCCGACGAGGAGCAGCTGATGGAGGCGGCCCTGGAGGCCGGGGCCGAGGATGTCAAGGACGAGGGCGACAGCTTCGAGGTGCACTGCGCCCCGGGCGACTTCTACGCCGTGAGCCAGGCCCTGGAGAAGGCCGGCCTGACCCCGGCCGAGGCCAAGCTGACCAAGCTGCCGGTCAACACGGTGGAGGTCAAGGAGGCCAAGGAGGCCGGCCAGGTGTTGGCCCTGATGGACGCCCTGGACGAGTGCGACGACGTGCAGGCGGTCTACGCCAACTTCGACATCGACGACGACGTCCTGGCCCAGCTGGACAACTAGCTCTTGGCGGTCAAGGTCAGAGCCAAGGACCTTGAAGCCTTTTTAGCAAGGGAGGGGAGGGAGCCCTTTTCGGGCGCCAACAAGGGCTCCTCCACGCTCTCTTCCCCTCCACCCCCGCCTTCCCCCGCCCCCAATCCCGCGGCGCGGGTGCTGGGCCTGGATCCGGGCTCGCTGCGCACCGGCTGGGGGGTGGTGGAGACCCTGGGCGGCGGTCGGCTGCGCCTGGTGGCCGGCGGCACCATAGCGAGCCCCGGCCGCCAGTCCATGGCCGAACGCCTGTTGGCCATCCATCAGCAGCTCAACCAGGTGATCGCGCGCCACCAGCCGGGCGAGATGGCGGTGGAGGGGGTCTTCGCCGCCCTCAACGCCCGCACCGCCATCGTCCTGGGCCAGGCCCGGGGCGCGGCCATCCTGGCCGGGGCGGTGGCCGGGCTGGCGGTCTACGAATACCCTCCGGCCAGTGTCAAAAAGGCCCTGGTGGGCACCGGCCGGGCCGACAAGCACCAGGTGCGGGCCATGGTGGAAGCCCTGCTCAAACAGTCGCTGCCCCCGCCGTCCGAATTCTCCCTGGACGCCAGCGACGCCCTGGCCATCGCCGTCTGCCATCTGCACTCGCGCGGCCTGCGCGGAAAGGGCCTGCGATGATCGCCCGCCTGCGGGGGACCCTGCTGGAGCGCCGCCCGGACCAGGCCATCCTGGAGGTGGGCGGGGTGGGCTACCGGGTCCTGATCAGCCTCAACACCTTCTACGAGCTGCCGGAGCCGGGCCGGGAGCTGACGCTTTTGATCCACACCAACGTCCGCGAGGACGCCATCCATCTCTTCGGCTTCAGCAAGGCCGCCGAGCGCGAGGCCTTCCAGGCCCTGATCGGCATCAGCGGGGTGGGGCCCAAGCTGGCCCTGGCCATCCTTTCCGGCCTGAGCGTGGACGACCTCTGGCTGGCGGTGCGCTCCCGCGACGCGGGCCGGCTGACCAAGGCCCCGGGGGTGGGCAAGAAGACCGCCGGCCGCCTGATCGTGGAGCTGGAGGGCCGGCTGCCCGAGGCCGAGCCCGGAGCCCCCACTCCGGCCGGACTGGCCCCGGCCGGGGCCGACGCGGTCAGCGCCCTGGTCAACCTGGGCTATCCCGAGCCGGCGGCCAGCAAGGCGGTGGCGACGGCCCTGCAGGAGCTGGGTCCGGAGGCCAACCTGGAGACCGCCCTGCGCCGGGCCTTGAAGTCGCTGTCCAAAAACCTTGCCTGACCCATCCTGGCCTGGCCTACAATGATCCAGGGCGCGAAACCGGTGCGCCCCGGGCTTACAGTGGTCATCGAGGAGGTTCGGCGTGAAAAAGGCAGGGTTGGTGGTGGTGGTCCTGGTGGTGGCCCTGGCGGCCGGATTGTGGGCCTTCTGGCCCCAGGTGCGCATCTGGCAGTTGCGCCAGGCCCTGGACCGGGTGATCCTGCCGGGCCTCAAGGCCCAGATCGCCGCCACCAGCGGCCAGGAGCCGGTGCTGACCTACCAATCCCTGGGGGTGGAGGGCTCGGCCTACGTGGTGGAGAACCCGGCCCTGAGCCTGGCCGGGGAGCCCAAGCTGATCCTGGAGGCCCAGCGCCTGCTGCTGAACAACGTTGACCTGAGCCTCTTCGGCGAACTCAAGGGCTGCGACCTGGCCCTGCACGAGGTGGCCATGGAGACCCAGGGCGTCAAGCTGACGGTGCGCAACTGGGAGGTCAACCGCCTGGCCATGCTCCAGGGCGGTCGAGAGTTCACACTGGAACGCGAGTTGCTGCAAGGCCTGGCCGTCCAGGGTCCCGGCCTGCCCCAGGCGGTGGACCTGGCCAGCGTGGAGGTGCGCAACTACCGCCTGGTCCTGGACCCGGACCAGCGGCGCTACCAGGGCGCGCTGGGCGCGCTGACCGTCCAGGGGGCCGACTTCACGGCGGGCCTGGAGGGCATGACCTTCCAGGGCGACTTCGTGCGCCTGGTCCAGGGCCGGGCCTGCTACGACCGGGCCGAATTCGCGGCCAAGGGCTTGAAGATCGAGAAGGCCGGCGACCCGCCCCTGATCATCGCCAGCGTGGAAGGCGTCATCCGCCGGGGCGAGAACCTCCAGGGCGACCGCCTGGAGTTCAAGGGCGCCGCCATGACCCCCGATCCCACCGCCCATGCCGGCCTGGCCCAGATGCTGGACCAGTTCGGTTACCAAGGCATCAACCTGGACCTGACCCTGGACTACGTCTATGACCGCCAGGCCAAGACCTTCGAGCTCAAGGAGCTGACCCTGGACGGCAAGGACGCCGGACGCCTGGAGGCGAGCCTGGCGGTGGCCAACCTGGACTATGACCTGGGCCAGGACCTGGAGCGCAACCTGCCGGGCTTCAAGGCGGCCCAGTTCAAGGGCCTCAGGATTCGCTACGACGACGCCTCCCTGACCGACCGGCTGCTGACCCAACTGGCCCGGCGGGAGGGCCTGGACCTGGCGGCCAAGCGCCGGCAACTGCTGGACCAGGCCCCGGCCCTGCGGGACCTGGCCCCGAACCCGAACCAGACCGGCGACCCCCTCCAGGCCAAGGCCGCGGACCAGGACCGGCGGGCCCGGGCGGCGGTGCGGGCCTTTTTGACCAAGCCCGGCAGCCTCTGCCTGGCCATCATCCCCACCCGCGACCTGACCCTGGGCGACCTGGCCCATCCCAGCGCCGAGCTCTGGCCCGGGAGCCTGGACATCGGCCTGGACAACTGCGGCAAGTAGGGCGGCGGGGCCGCTGTCGGCCCCCAACGGGAGCGCGTCCCCACCCTCCGCCCTCCGGGGCGGGGGTTGGTTTTTCGCCGGCGGCGCGGATGCGGTAAGATAAGGCCCAACCCCGCCGGGAGCGCCAATCCGCCCCGGGCGGCCAGAGGGAGCCCATGACCATCCCCGACGATCCGCACTGCCGCCTGGTGGACGGCGCGCCCTGCGCCGAGGACCAGGGCCTGGACACCCTGCGACCCCAGCGCCTGGCGGACTATGTCGGCCAGGAGGAGGCCAAGGCCAACCTGAGCGTCTTCATCGCCGCCGCCCGCCAGCGGGGCGAGGCCCTGGACCACGTGCTGCTGCACGGCCATCCCGGCCTGGGCAAGACCACCCTGGCCAACATCCTGGCCCACGAGCTGGAAGTCAACCTGATCGCCACCAGCGGGCCGGTGCTGGAGCGGGCCGGGGACCTGGCCGCCATCCTCACCAACCTCGAGCCCCGCGACGTGCTCTTCGTGGACGAGATCCACCGCTTGAACCACGTGGTGGAGGAGACCCTCTACCCGGCCATGGAGGACTTCCACCTGGACCTGGTCATCGGCCAGGGACCCAGCGCCCGCACCGTCAAGCTGGATCTCAGCCCCTTCACCCTGGTGGGGGCCACCACCCGGGCCGGGCTCCTGACCCCGCCCCTGCGCGACCGCTTCGGGGTCCAGGTGCGGGTGGATTTCTACACCCCCGACGAGCTGGCGGTCATCGTGACCCGCTCGGCCCGCATCCTGGGCCTGGCCATCGCCCCCGAGGGCGCCCTGGAGATCGCCCGGCGCTCGCGGGCCACCCCCCGGGTGGCCAACCGGCTGCTGAAGCGGGTGCGCGACTTCGCCCAGGTGCAGGGCGATGGGACCATCGACCGCGAGCTGGCCGACTACGCCCTGGGCCGCCTGGGGGTGGACCAGGCCGGCCTGGACCGCCTGGACCGCGAGATGCTCTCCACCATCATCGAGAAGTTCGACGGCGGACCGGTGGGGCTCAACAACCTCTCCGCCGCCCTGGGCGAGGAGGCCCAGACCCTGGAGGAGGTCTACGAGCCCTACCTGATCCAGCAGGGCTTCCTGAAGCGCACCCCCCAGGGGCGGGTGGCCAGCGTCCGGGCCTATCAACATCTTGGGCTCAAGGCCAAGGCCGCCCACGACCGGCTGTTCTAGGTCCGGCCGGGTCCGGGCGGCGGTCAAGGTCCGGCATTTCGCGGGTTTCCCCCAAAAAAATTGGCCCCGCCCCTTGCACGCCCCCGGGAGCGGTCTTAGACTATGAACGTCATTAGCACTCGCCCCTGGTGAGTGCTAACAGCGTCAGGGGGCCGGCCTCCCGCCGGTCCGGCCGTCAGCCCAAGACAAGGCCCAAGCTTTCAACCATACTGGCAAGGAGAGAGCGAACCATGAAGATCAAACCCCTGCAGGACCGCGTCATCGTCAAGCGGATGGAGGAGGAGCAGAAGACCGCCGGCGGCATCATCATCCCCGACAGCGCCAAGGAAAAGCCCCAGCAGGGCAAAATCCTGGCCGTGGGCCCCGGCAAGGTCCTGGAAGGCGGCACCCGCGTGGACATGACCGTCAAGGAGGGCGACCTGGTCCTGTTCGGCAAGTACGCCGGCAGCGAGGTCAAGATCGACGGCGAAGAGGTCCTCATCATGCGCGAGGACGACATCCTGGGCATCATCAAGAAGTAGCCCCCCACGCCGATGGTAATCGCATAAGAAATCAAAGCTTTTTCCGCGGAGGAATCGCTCATGGCAGCCAAAGAGCTGAAATACGACGTCAAGGCCCGCGAGGCCATCATGCGCGGCGTGGACACCCTGGCCAACGCCGTCAAGGTCACCCTGGGCCCCAAGGGCCGCAACGTGATCATCGACAAGACCTTCGGCTCGCCCACCATCACCAAGGACGGCGTGACGGTGGCCAAGGAGATCGAGCTGGAGGACAAGTTCGAGAACATGGGCGCCCAGATGGTCAAGGAGGTCGCCTCCAAGACCTCCGACGTGGCCGGTGACGGCACCACCACCGCCACCATCCTGGCCCAGGCCATCTATCGCGAGGGCTCCAAGCTGGTGGCCGCCGGCCACAACCCCATGGCCATCAAGCGCGGCATCGACAAGGCGGTGGAGACCGTGGTCGCCGAGCTGAAGAAGATCAGCAAGGCCACCAAGGACCAGAAGGAGATCGCCCAGGTCGGCACCATCAGCGCCAACAACGACGCCACCATCGGCAACATCATCGCCGAGGCCATGAACAAGGTCGGCAAGGAAGGCGTGATCACGGTCGAGGAGGCCAAGAGCATGGAGACCACCCTGGAGGTGGTCGAGGGCATGCAGTTCGACCGTGGCTACCTCTCCCCCTACTTCGTCACCGACCCCGAGAAGATGACCGTCAACCTGGAGAACCCCCTGATCCTCATCCACGAGAAGAAGATCAGCTCCATGAAGGACATGCTGCCGGTGCTGGAGCAGGTGGCCAAGATGGGCCGTCCGCTGTTGATCGTGGCCGAGGACGTGGAGGGCGAGGCCCTGGCCACCCTGGTGGTCAACAAGCTGCGCGGCACCCTGTCCGCCGCCGCGGTCAAGGCCCCCGGCTTCGGCGACCGCCGCAAGGCCATGCTCGAGGACATCGCCATCCTGACCGGCGGCACCGTGCTGAGCGATGACCTGGGCATCAAGCTGGAGAGCGCCACCCTGAACGACCTGGGCCAGGCCAAGCGCGTCACCATCGACAAGGACAACACCACCATCGTCGACGGCGCCGGCTCCCGCAAGGACCTGGAAGGCCGCGTGCGCACCATCCGCGCCCAGATCGAGGAGACCACCAGCGACTACGACCGCGAGAAGCTCCAGGAGCGCCTGGCCAAGCTGATCGGCGGCGTGGCGGTGATCAATGTCGGCGCGGCCACCGAGACCGAGATGAAGGAGAAGAAGGCCCGGGTCGAGGACGCCCTCAACGCCACCCGCGCGGCGGTGGAGGAGGGCATCGTGCCCGGCGGCGGCGTGGCCCTCCTGCGCTGCCAGAAGGCGGTGGACAAGCTGGAGATGGTGGGCGAGGAGCGCTTTGGCGCGGCCATCATCCGCCGCGCGGTGGAGGAGCCCCTGCGCCAGATCGCCGGCAACGCCGGCGAGGAGGGCTCGGTGGTGGTGGAGAAGGTCCGCGGCCAGAAGGGCGCCGAGGGCTACAACGCCGACTCCAACACCTACGAGGACCTGCTGAAGGCGGGCGTCATCGACCCCACCAAGGTCACCCGCTTCGCCCTGCAGAACGCCGCCTCCGTGGCCGGCCTGCTGCTGACCACCGAGTGCATGATCGCCGAGAAGCCCAAGGAGGACAAGGGTGGCATGCCCGCGATGCCCGGCGGCGGCATGGGCGGCATGGGCGGCATGTACTAGAATCCCCTCCGGTCCCGCCCTCCAGCCCCCGGGCTGCCGGGCGGGCCGGCGGCCCACGCTTGACGGCCCCTCCGGTTCGCCGGAGGGGCCGCTGTTTTTCGGGCTTGGCCCGGGGACCGGGGAGGCGGCTAGTATCGCTGCGGACGGTAGTTGCCGCCCCCGCGCTCGCCGGTGACCACGTACTCGACGTCAAAGGTGCGCACCTCGTCGGCGTGGGCCTTGAGCATGTTGCCCACCTCGCCCAGCTGCATCAGCACCACGTGGATGCCCTCGCGCCGGGCGAACTTCATGGCCGGGATGAAGTCGCTGTCGTTGGTGGTCAGGATGATCTTGTCCACCAGGTGCTTGGTGGACAGCCAGGCGATGTCCAGACCGATCTTCATGTCCACGCCCTTCTGGGTGAAGTCGGGCTGGAGGTCGCTGGGGGCCAGGGGATCCACCGCTTGGCCGTCCACCGCCGCCTCGCACAGGCGATTGAAGGCGTGGCCGGTCAACCGCCAGTCCTTGAAGGCCAGGGTGCCCAGGCGCACCGCGAAGTAGTCCTTGGTTTCCAGGTTCTGGATCAGGTTAAGGCTCTTGCGATAGGCTTCGGTCTGCTTGAAATCGATGTAGGTGCGGCTGATGGGATGAAAACGCTGCTCCTCGAAGGGCAGGCAGTCGTAATAGTAGATGCGGAATAGCTCCTCGTTGTCCTTGACGCAGTTGCGCGCATATCGCTCCAGGTGGGAATCGTTGGCCGGTCCGTCCACGAACCGGTAAAGGGTGTAGCGCACGTAGGCGCCATCTAGTAACACCGCGACTTTTTTCATGATGTGGTCCTAGCACTATAGACTGTCCACGCTGGCTCGCCCCCCGCTGGGGCGTCGCTGGCGGCCCCCCGCATATATCCGCCGCCCTTGATTCCAGCATAACAGACCCCTGCTGGGCCGCGCCACACCCCGGGCGCAGAATGGGCTTTACATCCGATCTGACTCGACGTATATATTGATCGACAACTGTTCACTTGGAGGAGCCGGCCATGGCGGAGTTGGGCCTCGAGGACCTGGGTTGCATGGAAATCGATCTCAGCGAGGTGGAGATACCCCTGCTGGGCACCGTGGCCGCCGGCCTGCCCATCGAGGCGGTGCCCGAGCAGCTCACCGTCTCCATCCCGGCCACCATGTTGGGGCGCCACCGCACCTTCGCCCTCAAGGTGCGCGGCGAGTCCATGATCGACGCCCACGTCAAGCCCGGGGACATCATCGTGGTGGAGGAGCGCCAGACCGCCGAGAACGGCGAGATGGTGGTGGCCCTGATCAACCAGAGCGAGGTCACCCTCAAGCGCTTTTACCTGGAGCGCGACGCCATCCGGCTGGAGCCGGCCAACCGCGAGATGGAGCCCATCGTGCTGCGCCACGAGGAGGTCCGGGTGCTGGGGGTGGTGGCCGGACTGATCCGCCACTACCAGCGCCACTAACCCCCCCGGCGCGGGGAAGGGATCCCTGGGGCGGAGGCCCGCGCCGGGCGGCTTGGCATGGCTTTTTGCAAATAATTGCACAAACGCATGCCAAGCCGCCCCGGACCAACCCGCCGCCTCCACCCCGGCCGCTTTCCGGCCCCGCGCCGCCGACCAGCCGCTCCTGGCCGGGGCTTGGGCCACCGCCGCCGGACCGCCCGCCAACCGCGCAATGTGCATAGATGCTGCCCAGGGCGTAAAAAGTTAGCTATAATGATTCTCGGCCCACCTGGAGTTCAGGTGGCGTAGGGTCCCGGTCCGCTCCGCCGGGGCGCCGACCGGTTGTACGCTCAACGTTAAAGGATGCGCCAGATGTTCGCCCGCCGTGGTGTCACGGATAAGCTCATCGGTCAGGCCGGCCTGCGCATGGTGGCCCAGGACGATCTTCGGGTCCTGACCTCCCAAGTCAAGGTGGGACTGCTGAGCGTCGGCAAGAAGGGCGCGGAATTCCTGTTGGATTCGCCCTTCATCGATGGCTCTCACGTCCTGATGGACGTGCACAACATCACCCCCAAGTGGGCCATGGTCCTGCCCTTGGACAACGGGGCCGAGGAGCCGGCCCAGGGCCTGATTGGCGAGGTGGTGCGCTTCAACCGCCTGGAGCGGGAAAGCCAGGTGCGTTTCCTGCTGGAGGTGACCTGGGTCTCCGCCGGCCCCACCGGCGAGGAGCGGGCCCGGCTGCTCAAACGGCTGAGCAAGGCGCCGCGGGAGGAGTCGGCGTGAGACGGACGCACTGGAGGCGCTGGCGCGGCCCGGTCCTGGGCCTGGGGTTGCTGCTGACCCTGATCGGCTGCGCCGCCGCGCCGGAGCCGGACAGAACCGCGACCCCGCCGGTGCAGCCCCTGACCTTGCGGGTCCTGGACGGCCAGGACCGGCCCCTGGCCGGGGCCGAGGCGGTGGTGGTGGCCCAGGCCGGACGACCCCGCGATCCAGGCCCTTACCGCAGCGACGTCCAGGGCCTGATCAACCTGCCCTGGCTGCCCCAGGTGGTGGACGAAAACGCCGGCAAGCGCAGTGGGGACATCCTGCTGGCCTATGTCAGCCGCCTGGAATACCGCGTCGAGGCCCCGGGCCATCTGACCGTCCTGGGCAAGCTGGAGCTGGAGGGCAAGAGCCGCCGGCTGGCCGACCCGAAGCTGCAGGCCATGAATAGCGAACTGGTGCTGGCCAAGCGCACCCAGACCGTGGTCCTGCATCGACGGGAGGAGGTCCTGGGCCGGGGCCTGGCCGAGCGCCCGGCCGGCGACCCCCTGGTGGCCCGCTGCCTGGCCTATTTCGATAAAAACCGCGACTTGGCCGGCGAACTGGGGGTGGACTTCGCCTGGCCCGGCTTCGCGCTCCAGGACCGCCGGCTGGCGGTGCGCCTGGACTGGCGGGGCCAGACCTGGGCGGTGATGGGCAGCAAGGCCCCCCTGGCGGCCCAGGTCTCCCTCAACAGCGGCCTGCCCCTGGCCATCAGCCTGGGTGAGGACCTGCTGCCCGCCCCGGGGGTGGAGAGGGTCTCCCTGGACATCTACAGCGTGATCCCGCCCCAGGGGGCCGACCTCCACGCCGCCCCGGTGCGCGCCCGGGTGAGCCTGGAGGCCCCGGCGGCGGATTTCCTGGCCCTGGCCCGGGGCGGCCTGACCCCGGACGCCTTCCTGCGGCGGCACCCGCCCCGCCTGGTGGAGGAGAGCGCCCTGGCGGTGCAGCCTTTCGGAGAGACGCGATGAAGTGGCCCTTCGCCCGAGCCAAGGCCCAGCCGTCGCCCCCGCTTTCCATGGCTGATTTCCTGGCCGAAGCGGCGCGGGAGATCGACCAGCAGATCGCCCAGGATCCCCTCTGGCATCAACATCTGCCCTACCGCAGCATGCCGCCGGCCCAGGCCCGAGCCTTTGAGATCGAAAAACGGGCCATCTGGCGGCGGGTGATCCACGACGCGGGCCGGAGCGAGATCACGGCCCTGGTCTGGACCACCCGGGAGGACGACCTGGTCTGCCCCGCCTGCCGCCAGCGCCAGGGCCGGCGTTACGCCAAGGCCGATCTGGGCCGCCTGGCCCAGGCCCCGGTCCACTTGGGCTGCCGCTGCGAACTGGCGCCGGTGCGCTGATGGACCACGAACTGCTGCAACGGGCCCACCGCCTCTACGACCTCCAGGGCGAGAGCGTGGAGCGCTTCCTGGCGGCGGACCCCACCTTCGCGGCCCTGTCCCACCGCCTGGCCCGGGCCGAGGCCCGCCTGGCCCAGGGTGGCGACCCGGAGCAGGTCCGGGCCCTGGCCGAGGCCCGTCGGTTGATGATGGCCATGCTGCGCGAGACCGCCTTCAAGCTGGGCTACGTCCTGGCCCACACCTATCCCCTGGACGAGAAAACTTAGCAATTACCCACCAATGCATGTAGCCGGTCACTGGCGCGCCAAGGCGTCCACGCCGAAGGTCTGTCCACGCCCCTGGGCTGCATCGCCATCCGCCGCGACCTGGGACCGGACTTGGCCGCCCAAATCCAGGCCGCCATCTCCGCCAGCATCCAGGCCGCCTGGGCCGATCCCGCCGCCAGCGCCGACCATGTC
>Ga0228536_1000661_pt1 | contig 54325 bp, 41 predicted proteins | sample SJ1Smetagenome_FD_168611 | JGI IMG/M metagenome (GOLD analysis project Ga0228536, IMG submission 168611) | Enriched culture of PCE-dechlorinating microbial communities from Ithaca, New York, USA - SJ1.S | ecosystem: Engineered > Modeled > Simulated communities (microbial... > Unclassified...
TCGTGTACGATTTACGCATCTTGCGGTCTCCTAATAAAGGTAACTTATTTTTAGTTGATGCTATTACGTTACCTTGACCGCAAGATTTTTCAACTCACTTTCAACGACAATCGGGACATGTTCTTTTGTTGATGAAAGCGGACAAGATCACAAATTGATGCCATACGAAGTGCTGGCTGGCGTCTTGATTGCTGAAGAAAATCTATGGAACTTGATCAAGGCGATTCGTGCGGCGGAAAAAGAACATTTCGGTGATTATCTGCGTAATCTGCGGACAGCGGAAGTCAAAGCCAAGGAACTGCTGAAGAAAAAAATATTCCGTTTTGCCGACCAGCAGATTGATATTAACAAAGAAGATTTACCGGCACTGGCAAATTTGTTTCTGAGAAAAGGAATTGAATCACATCAGAAAGGATTGCCGACCAGTGGCGCAACCGCCAGGGAAATGACTGCGTATGGTCGGTCGGTCAAATACTTTATTGATGCAGTTCTCGATATTGCTGCCGCATTCAATGTGCAGATATTTGCCTCTGTAGTCAACATTGAGACGATAAGGACGGACAAAGGAATTCTGCAAAAAGACATGGTGTATTTATTCGAACGCTATTTTTACTGCCTGGAATCGCAGGAAGATCATAAACGCGGTCTGGTAATCTTTGATGAAATCGAAAAGAGCCGAGCCCAGCGATTGATTCAGCAAATGGCATCATATTTTCTGGGAACACGAAACGGCCAATTCCGAAGCTCCAGGATTATCCCCGAACCATTTTTCGTGCATTCGGAATTAACCACCGGGATTTTCCTTGCCGATCTTGCCGCATACATCATTGGCTGGGGATGGCGGAAGGATAAAATGACAAAACCCGCTCGTGAAGAATTGAAGCCCTACGCATTGAAACTGCACCAGATGCAGTTTAAGGGAAGCAAGCCCTTGGAAAACAAAACTGGAATTCGAAATCTATATGGAATCACATATATTGATAATTTAAAGGGACGCGAAAAAACCGAAGATCAATAAAAAGAAAAAGGCAATGTCCGGCCGTTTCCGACCAGCCAAAGCCTCCACATATAATATCGCATATTATCGCTTACGGTTCAAGAAATTATTGGTGTTCTAACCTGATTTTTGGAATAATAAAGAATAAGCCTGTCTATTAATATCCATATATTCACATTTCTACTTCTTGTATCCTGTATTTTCCCCCGTACAAATGCTTAATTGTTTTGAATTTCGTCTTTTTCTCCCTGTATACTTGCCATACCTGTATACATGTATACCTTAATTTTATTCCTGTATCCCCGTATCCTTGTATTCTACATTCTTTTTCTCCACATCGCACAAATTACGCTAACACTATCTTGCTATTCTGCAAAAAAATGAAAAATTTCTTCTCCTTGCCCGGCCGGGACTTACAACAAATCACCCCGCGAAAAATTTCGATTTTTCGAACAAAAAACGCAATTCCGCCCCCTCTATGGAGGTATATAAAAATGAATAACACGCAAAGACAACTAAAAACAATCTGTCACACGCGCCGTAGGGGCTGGCCCCCGTGCCTGCCCTTTGGGAACAGTGACAACGCCCACAGCCTGACTCCGTCAGACTGTGCCACCCCTTTTCTAAGCACAGGGTTACGTGAGGGTGGCATCGGTCAAGCGGAGCTTGGCCGTGGTGTATTTATAAAATGGCGACCGCCGCAGGCGGCTTCCAAAATTCTTAGGTTCTTGTGTTCTTAGGTTCTTGTGTTCTTAATTCACGAAAGGAGCAAATCATGGCAACAATCAAACAAATCGAAGCCAACCGTCTCAACGCCAAAAAATCCACCGGCCCCAAAACCCCCGCAGGCAAGGCCCGTTCCTCCCGCAACGCCTTCATCCACGGCCTGTCCTCCCAGCGGCCCACCGTCACCATCGAAAACTCCGCCGAGTTCAACGCCTTCGCCAACAAATTCATGGACCAGTACGAACCCCTCGATCCCAGCGAAATCTTCCTCGTCCGCCGCATCGCCTGCATGGCCTGGCGCATCCAGCGTGCCCAGTGCTACGAGACATTAGTCCTCGACAACCTCTGCAACTCCATCCCCGAAGACGACACCCGCACCGACCAGGAAGTCTTCAGCCAGCTCCTCCTCGACGACTTCCGCAACCACCAGACCCTCGCCAAGCTCCAGCGTTACGAAACCCAGCTCGAGCGTTCCATCCTCCGCTGTATGAATGAATTGCGTGACAGCCGCAAGGCCAAAGACGCCAACTATACCGACGTGGCCTACTACCTCCGCGACGGCCAACCCCGCGAAGACTACAAAGACCTCGTCATCCCCTATGGCGAAGGAGAGGCCAATCCAGACAATCAACAATCGTCCATCGAAAATCAAGAATCAGAAAATAATCCCTCTTCTCCCTCTGTGCCCTCTGTGGCAAAAAATAAAGATTTACCAAACGAACCCAATTATCCTGTTCATCCTGTAAATCCCGTCAAAAAAACCGACCCCACTCCCGCCTGCCTCGACGGCCTGACCAATCCCGACCTCCCCTGGATTCCCGCCGAAAACAAGGTCTATAAAACCGAAAACCAGCGTATCCGCAACAACCCCAACCAGCAAAAATGGAACTATGATTACCGGCCCGACTGGTACATCCGCGTTCTCGACGCCGTGCATTTCTCGCCCAAAAAGCGTAAAACAATGACCCACAGGGAGTTAGAAAAGCACGCCGGCTCCATCGTACATACATTCCAGAATCCCGAACAGTTCCTCCTCGACATCCACGCCATCACCCTCAGACAAAAACCAAACGAACCCAATTTGGACACTCATCAATCGTCCATCGAAAATCAAGAATCAGAGAATCCCTCTTTACCCTCTGTGCCCTCTGTGGCAAAAAATATTATTTCACTAAACGAAGCCAATTCACAGGAATCCCACGTAAACGAATACGAACTCTGCGAAGTCTAAACAGATATGAATGCCCATAAATCCTGTCGCTTGCGCTGGGGGCTGCTGTTATTAATTTGGGGCGGGGGCGCAATAGAGCATGGGGAATTAGTCGGTTCCGTGGAGCCAGGCGTCGGCGAGGAAGGCGAGGTCTGTGGTATCGATGGTGCCGTCGGCGTTGATGTCGGCTGCGGATTGGGAGTCGCCGGCCCATGCGGCGGACAGGAGGGCCAGATCGGTCAGGTTGACTATTCCATCCGCGTCGAGGTCGGGCTGGGGGATGACGACAAAAGGAGCATAGCGGAGGACGTCACCGCCGTCGCCGCCGTAGTCTTCGGTGATGTACAGTTCGCTGCCTTTGAGGGCGATGCCTTCCTGGTCTTTGCCGGGCAGGGCCCATTCGCCGATGAGGGTGCCGTCGGTTTCCATGGCCCGCAGGATGTCGTCTTTATCGTAGATGGCGTAGATAGCGTTCTGGCTGGGGACGTAGGTCAGGTCGGAGATGTTGGCGACGCCGTTGACCGGCGGGATGGTGCGGACCCAGGTTACGGCGGTGCTGGTGGTGCTGGACAGAATCGGCAGGCGGAAGACGAAAATCCGAGCGTCTTCCTGGAGGCCTGCGTAGAACAGGCCGCCTTCGGGGTCGGCCGGGTCGGGAACGAAAGTCAGGGCTTCGAGGCCGGAGTTGGCGGGGCTGGTCATCCATGTGGTCAGGTTGAATATTCGCGTGACCAGGCCGGTGGTGATGTTGAATTCCCAGATGCTGTCGGGGTCTTCGATGCCCAGATAGATGAAGTCGCTGTAGGGGTGGGTTATGGTCACGGCTTCGAGGTCGGCACCGATGGCCCAGTGGGTCAGCTTGGTGCCTTTGGCGGTCATGGAGGTGACGACGCCGGCGTCGCTGACCAGAAAGAACTTCTGGAGTCCGGCGTGCCAGGCGATGCCGCTGGTTTCATGGCTGCCGGGCAGTTTTCCGCCGATGGAGACGGCCGGCAGGGCTTCCGATGGAAACGGCTGGGCCGACCATGCGGAGGCGGTAAGGGCCATGATTGTACAAAGTACTGGAATTCTTGGGTCTAAAAATACCACAATATCCCCCATGTTAGAATTTCGTTAAATCCGAACAAATTATATCAAAGCTCATCCAGAAAGTCAACCCAGAAGACCTGCTGTGTCGGAATTTATCTCGCATAAAGGACTCTGTATGGACGGAATCTCGCAAGTATGCCGGCTCAGGGCCGTGTGACCTGGAGCGTGGCGGTGCTGCCTCCGAAATTCCGGGTCAGGGTCAGGTCGTCCACGAGGGTTCCGAGGTAGGCGCCGGTGGTGACATTGCGCCAGAGGATGTCGGTCTTGCCGTCGGCATTGAAGTCGGCCAGGTTCCGCTGCTGTATCCGAAGGTGTATAGCCATGTGCCGTTTGGCGAGGCGGAGTCGGTGACGGAGGAACTGGCGGAGTATGTTGTGCAGTCCGCCCGCCAGGGGAACAAGGCCGGGTTGTTGAATGACATCACGGAGCCGGTATAGGCTTGTGCGGCCCGGACCTGTTCGAAGCCCATGCCGTCGCCGATGAAGAAGATGATGTTTCGGGGCGGTTCGGCACATACGAGGGGGCAGGAAAGCCAGATGATACAGGCGGACAAGGCCGCCTTTGCTGATCGAAGCCAACGTTTTTGGGTATTCATTGTATTACTCGTCTGTGATACTTTGTGAATCGATATCCCTGAAACCAGGGCGCTCATGTCGTATTATACCCAACGGGTATCAAAGCAGGTTAACAATTAACGAGCAAAAATCAAAATTATGGAAACCGCCGGGGGCGGAGGCTGAATTCGTCTCAAGCACGGAGGCTTGAGCTGCAATGGTCGGGCCGAACCGGAACATTTCAAGTACGATCCATATATCCTGTGTTTGCCATTCCTGATGGAGCCGGTTACCGCTTGAGCTTGAGCTGTTTGTATTTGCTGCGGCGGTGGGCCAGGCGGTCGGGGTTTTCGGACTGAATTTTTTCTTCGTAGGTGGCGAAGTTGCCCTGGAACCACTGGGTTTTGCCGTTGCCTTCGAAGATCAGCAGGTGGGTGCAGATTCGGTCGAGGAAGAACCGGTCGTGGCTGATGACCATGGCGCAGCCCTGGAAATCGATGATGGCCAGTTCGAGGACCCGCATGGTATCCACGTCGAGGTCGTTGGTGGGTTCGTCGAGCAGCAGGAGGTTGCCGCCGGTGCGGAGCATTTTGGCCAGATGGATGCGGTTGCGTTCGCCGCCGGAACATTCGGAGACTTTTTTCTGCTGCTGGGAGCCGCGGAAATTGAACTTGGCGACATAGGCGCGTGAGGAGATGGACATGCCGCCGACGTCAATCTTGTCTTTGCCGTCGGTGATTTCCTCGAAGATGGTTTTATTGCTGTCCAGCGTATTGCGGTGCTGGTCCACGTGGCCGATGGAGACGGTGCTGCCGATGTCGATGGTGCCGGAATCAGGCTGTTCCTGTCCGGTAATCATCTTGAACAGGGTGGTCTTGCCGATGCCGTTGGGGCCGATGACACCGACGACGGCGTTGGGGGGCAGTTCGAATGAGCAGCGGTCCAGCAGTTGATTGTCGCCGTAGCCCTTGCAGACGTCCTTGAAGGCCAGCACCTTGTCGCCCAGACGGGGGCCGGTGGGGATTTGAATAAGGACGTCGCTGTTGCGGTCTTCGGCGGAGATGGAGGTCAGTTCGCCATAGGCGTTGATACGGGCCTGGTTTTTCTGGTTGCGGTCGCGGGTGGAGGCGCTGATCCATTCGAGTTCGCGGGTGAGGGTCTTCTGTCGCGGGGATTCTTTCTTGTCGGCCAGGCGGAGGATGTCCAGCTTCTGTTTGAGCCATGAGGAATAGTTGCCTTCAAACGGGATGCCGCGGCTTTTGTCCAGTTCGAGAATCCACTTGGTGATGTTGTCGAGGAAATAGCGGTCGTGGGTGGCGATGATGACGGTGCCGGGATAATCGCGGAGGGCGACTTCCAGCCACTGGACGGTTTCGGCGTCGAGATGGTTGGTGGGTTCGTCCAGCAGCAGCAGGTCGGGTTTTTCCAGCAGGGCCATGGACAGGGCCACGCGGCGGCGTTCCCCGCCGGAAAGCTGGCTGACGGGGGTATTGTCCGGGGGCAGCACCATGGCGTCGGAGACGATGTCCATGAGGCGGTCGGTTTCCCAGCCTTCGCAGGCGTCGATTTTGTCCTGAAGGACGCCCAGTTCTTCCAGCAGCTTGTTCATGACCTCATCGGACTGGGGTTCGGCGAGCTGTTCGGAGATTTTGTTGAAGCGGTCCACCATATCGAGGGTCGGCTGGATGGCCGTCATCAGGTTCTCGCGGATGGTCTTGTTCAGGTCGATCTGGGGTTCCTGGGCGACGTAGCGGACTTTCATTCTGGGGGCCAGTCGGGCTTCGCCGTGGAAGTCCTTGTCGATGCCGGCCATGATGCGCAGCAGGGTGCTTTTGCCGGAGCCGTTTTCGCCGATGACGCCGATTTTGGCGCCGTAATAGAACGACAGCGAGATATTGCTTAGCACATTTTTATCACCATACCGCTTGGAAACATCCAGCATTTCGAATACAAATTGTGGAGGCATCTGATACGATTCCTTTATAATTCTTTTATTCAAAGAACGACTTGATTTTTCGTACCCGCACAGGCGGGTATTGGGCTTATCTTTTCAAGCCTAGATTCCCGCCTTCGCGGGAATGACAATCTGCAATAACTATTTTTATAAAAAGCAGTTATGGCTTCAGGCTTTCAGTATTTGGCCCGTTTAGAACGTTTACTGACTTAAAACCAAACGTCTTCTATTACCATACTCCCGGGCTGAATACAATATGATTACTGGGGGCAGGGATGGGGTTTGGGAGGCCTCAGGCGGGCTGAAAGGGGGGGTGGAGTCGGGTTTGTATTGTTGTAAGTGTTTGAAAAATATAGACATGGCGTTATTTTAAAAGAGTGAGTTATTATGCTATGCCGGACTTATATAAGAATGCTATCATAGAAGCAGATTAACAATCAACGAGCAACAGGTAAAATGATGGAAACCGCCGGGGGCGGAGGCTGAATTCGTCTCAAGCACGGAGTCTTGAGCTGCGATGGCCGCGACGAACCGGAACATGACAAGCAGGAGCAGTATATATGAGAATTGTGCGGGTTGGTTTGGTGGTCATGGTATGTGTGCTGGTTGGGTCGGCGAGGGGGGTTGGGGAGGTGGTTGCCAGAAAGCTGTTTCCGCAGATTACGGATGGGATTTATAATGCTTCCGGACAATTGGTGATGAACTGTCGGATTGCCGCGGATGGTCTGACGGTGACGGATGGGGCGTGGGAGAGCTACAGCCCGCCGGCGGGCAAGGGGAAGCGCTGGAGCTTTAATCAGACGCCTTATAGCACAGAGCCGCTGGTCAACTATCGGTTTGACGAGGCATTTTCGGGTTTGCAGGTCACGATCAACGTTGAGATATTCAATTTGGCAAAGCCCTGGGAGGTGTCTGAAAGCTATCAGGAGATTTTGCAGCTTGGGGGCAGGGTCCGGGCGGAATTGCCTGCGTGGTTTGGCGTGCCGCAGGATCGGCTTGCATACGATTTTGATGAAGGGACGTGGTTTCCATCGGGGTGGAGTGTGCCCAGGGGGAAATTTGCCTGCTGGGAGGGAGCGGCCAAGTACAAGCAGAAAGACCGCGGCGGCAGACATCCCATGCTGGATTTCGGCTTTACGCACGTTGCGGAAAATACCATCTCTGCGGGCGGGCATGTTCCGGATAAGCAGCATCAATGCCGGGTGTTCGGGGATGCCGAATGGCTGGATATGTCCCGAGGCGGCGATCAGAGTCTGTGGCATAATGACGGGTGGAAGAGCCGGGGGGAGCGGATGGAGATTGTGATACCGGATTTTGAAAATGCCGACCACTGGAAATGGAATCCGCAGCAGTTCGATGCGTTTCGTGAGCTGGTGACGGATTTCAAGCGGGCACGGCCGGAGTGTTTGCTGGGGTGCTGGGGGGTTGGGGTAACGAATCATTCCTTGCGGATTTTTGACCATTTTGATGGGGATGGCTGGCCGACGGGAGTGGTTAATCTGGCCGCGGCGGAACAATGGGCAGCAAGGTACGACAAGCCCGAGGCCCAGTTGAACCGGATTTTTGATTATTGCGGCCTGAACTTCGGCAATCCGAGTGTCTATTGGCTCAACGGCGGCAATCCGGCCCATTTGTATGCTGTGATGCAGGAATGGGAAATGGGCAAGCTGGCAAGGCCCGATATCCCCAATGTGATTTCGACGTGGATTCAGACGGAGTTTGTGGATGGGTATCCGCTGTCCACCTATCGATTCACGGGGGCGGATGGGGCGTACCAGACGCGGGGCATCAAGCATCAGGCGCCGCCTTCGCTGGTGTATGCGTTTTCGCTGTTTGCTCATTGTCGGATGGATGGGGCGTACTGCTGGGAGACGGGGACGATTTACTCGGAGGATGTCGCCGATGCGGGGGAATTGGGAGAGGGCGGGATGCAGAAGCCGGTGCGGCGGACGTTTAACGGGGTTGACAAGGATATTTACTATTACATCAAATACTTCGGGTTCTATAATTATCACGTGCTGGGGATGTGGCAGGCGGGGCGGAATAAGGATATTATCGAGGCGAAAACCGCGTGGTTCATGCCGGAGCTGTTTACCTCGCAGGGCAAGACGTGGCGGGTGGACAAGGAGCGGTATCCGAGCTACTGCAATTATTATCAGGAGCCGCTGGTCCGGGCGAAGTTCAGCGGCGACCGGGGCGAGCTGCTGGTCGTCGCGTGTAATCCGTACAATCGCGGGGTGCAGACGGTTCGTGTGCGTGAGCCGGGGGAGGAGCGGGAGGTGAGCTTTGAGCTGATTGGGGATTATCCGGTTATCAAGCGGTTTGAGTTGAGGCCCAAAGCATCATCGAAGTAAACCCAACGGGTATGATTATTCCGCGAGCAAAAGAAGCAGGTGGTTGAATCTGCTGGTCTTAGCCGCGCCGAACCGGATCATTTCCAGTGGGATCCGGTTAACAATCAAAGAGCAACAGGTAAAATGATGGAAACCGCCGGGGGCGGAGGCAATTTTCGTTTTTCGATTGATATGGATTCTTGATTGTTTTGGGGGATTTGATAGAATTCAGGCTGTTTACGGGAGGCTTTGACGTTTTTTCGGGCGTTACCACGCCCGGCTATTTTAGAATCCCCCTCCGGGGTTTAAGCGATATACCCGACGGGTATGATTCTTCCGCGACGGCTGCGGGCTGTTTTTATGCCGCGTGTATTTACCGGGGCAGGTTACCCTGTATAGCCGCGGTGATAAAGCGGTTGCTGGACGCTGGCGGCTGAAAGCTCCTGGGCCGCGACGAACCGGAACATTTCAAGTACGATCAGTATATAAGGGAATAGGCATGAATTGGGATAAAAGAAATTTTGCGGCCGGGGTTGTGATGCTGGGACTGTGCGGGGTTGTTTCGTGTGCGGCGGTGACGGCTCCGGACACGGTGAAAATGGTTCCGTTTCAGCAGGTCAGGATGGACGATGTGATCTGGGCGCCGCGGATCAAGATGCTGGTTGAGGATACGCTGCCTCATGCTTTTACCCAGACGGAGGTGGCCCAGCGGCGGCTGCGGATGTGTGCCGAATACCTGGAAAACAAAGGCGGTCCCAAGCCTGAAGCGCATCGGTTTAATACGTCGGACCTGTATAAGGTGATGGAGGGGGCGGCATTGATGATTGCCGCGGAGCCGAATCCCGAGATCGAAGCGACCATGGATCGGATTATCGATATTATTGCCCGGGCCCAGCAGTCGGACGGCTATCTGTACGTTTCGCATATCTGCGGCAATCCGATTGTGGAGGAGATGGGGCCTCGTCCTTACAGTTATGTGCTCCATAGTCACGAGCTGTATAATGTGGGTCATCTGTATGAAGCGGCCGTGGCGTATGCGCAGGCGACCGGCAAGACCAAACTGCTGGATGTTGCGGAAAAGAGCGCCCGGCATATCAACAAGGCCTTTTTTGAGGGAGACCCCAACTATAATGACGGCAAGCCCGTCAACCAGGCGCCGGGACATGAGGAAATTGAGCTGGGCCTGATGAAGCTGTATCATTATACGGGCAAGCGGCTGTATCTGGAGATGGCCAAGCGATTTCTGGATATTCGCGGGGTGACGTATATTCCGGACGGGACGGGGGTGAATTCGCCGACGTATGCCCAGCAGCATGCCCCGGTTGCCAAACAGACCGAGGCGGTGGGTCATGCGGTTCGTGCGACGTATTTATATGCGGCGATGGCGGAGGCGGACAGTCTTCTGGGTACGACGGATTACAGCTTTGCTCTGGATTCCATCTGGCACAATATTGTGGATACCAAGATGCATATTACCGGCGGGCTGGGTGCGGTGCACGGGATTGAGGGATTCGGGCCGTCGTATGAATTGCCCAACAAGGATACGTATCTGGAAACCTGTGCGGCGGTGGGGAATGTGTTTTTCAATATGCGGATGTTTTTGAAATATCACGATGCCCAATATGCGGATGTGGCGGAGGTGGCGCTGCTGAATAACTGCCTGTCGGGGGTGGGGCTGGACGGCAAGAGCTTTTTCTATCCGAATCCGCTGGAGGCCGACGACGGGCATCAGCCGCGTTCGGGATGGTTCGGAACGGCCTGCTGTCCGTCCAATATCGCAAGGCTGATTCCGCAGGTGCCGGGCTATATGTACGCGACCGACGGCAAACAGCTTTATACGGTGCTTTACGGCAGCAGCCAGACGGCGGTTGAACTGAACGGAATGAAGGTTGCATTCAGGCAGACGACGGAGTATCCGTATTCGGGGGAGGTTGGGCTGCAGGTGGATCCGCAGCAGGCGGTTCGGTTTAAATTGAATCTCCGGATACCGACATGGGCGGGCAGTCAATTCGTGCCCGGTCGGCTGTATGCGTACAGCGAGCCGTCTTCGGGATGGACGGTTGAGGTCAATGGGCGGCGGATTGAGCCTGTGGTTGAAAAAGGCTTTGCGGTGATTGAGCGGGTCTGGAATCCGGGGGATCGCATCCAGTTGAAGCTGCCGATGCCGCTGAAGGCCAATACCTGCATCGAGCAGGTTGCGGCCAATCGCGGGCGTGTGTCTTTTTCGCGGGGGCCGCTGATGTATTGTGCCGAAGGCATCGATAACGGGGGGGCGGTGCAGCGGTTTTTTGTGGATGCGGGGAAGGCAGTGGATAACGCCAAAGTCAGCAGGATTGAATCCGGCAGGCTGGCGGGACTCAGTGAGGTTGCGATTCCAGCCAAAGAATTGACCGCAGACGGCGTGCGTGAGTCGCAGTTGAGGCTGATTCCCTATTTTGCCTGGAGCAACCGGGACCGCAGTTCGATGATGACCTGGATTGGTACGAGACCGGACCTGGCGCGGGTGGATCTGCGTGATCCGCGGAATATGAAGTTTTCGGGGGTGCGGGCATCGCATACGTTCGACCAGGACACGGTGGATGCGGTGCGTATGCGGCACACCCCGCAGTCGTCATCGGATAAGTCGATTCCCCGCTGGACAAGCTGGCCGCAGAAGGGCAGGCCGCAGTGGGTTGAGATTGACCTGGGGCAGGTGCAGAGGGTCGTCAGTGTGAGCGTGTACTGGTATAATGATAACGGCGGGGTTCAACTGCCGGAGTCATGGCATCTTCAGGCTCAGGCGGGCGGTGCGTGGAAGGATGTAAAAATCTACAATACCGACCAGTACAGCACGCTGGCGGATAACTTTAATACTGTGCATCCGGCCGAACCGCTTCGGACGGATAAGCTGCGCATCGTGATGAAGCCCCGACACGACCAGACGTGCGTTGGGATTCTGGCAGTGGACATCGAAAGAGAATAAGAGGAGTCTGGAATACAAGAATACTGCCGGAAGCATTCGTTCCTGACAAGACAGAGAACCTCCGGTTGTATTTGTCATTCTGGGGCTTGATTTCAAACTCATATTATAGTAAACTAATAGGAAATAAGGTACGGATTACCGTGATGATGCGATTGCAAAGACAAAGTGCTGCTGTGTTTTTAGCCATGAGCCTGGTTTTTTCAACCTTTGGGCTGACTTTGTGTCATGGCGCGGATGGGCATATTGCGGTGGAGCCGGCTTTTCATCATCATTGTCAGGGGGAGCATGAATACGCTGTTTTTTATGCGGAAAGCACATATCTATCGGACCATAATGAGGACTGCGGCAATTGTGTTGATATTCCTCTGGGCAGTTCCCTTTTGGCTGGGGCGAAGAGTGCGAGGACGACACTCGAGTTTTCGGCTCCTTTGTATCTGTTTTCCGTGGTTCAAAATTCATCTTTGGCGTCTGCCATTCATTCCAACGCGATTGACAGTTTTTCACGTTTTAGTCCTATCGACAGTGTCATTCTGCTGATTTGACATGTCCTCTTGAATCCCTGTTGTATCTCTTGATTCAGTAATATGAGTTTATCCCGCAGGGACTGTCTGTCCGTGCAGGGATATGAGACAATGATGTTATGAGGACATAGATGGTTCGACTGTTTGCAGTATTATTTTTGATTGCTGCGGCTGGGGGCTGCCGGCATGGGGAGGCAGATCCGTTTGAGTCAGCGGGGCAATACCGACAGGTGCCGTTTGTTATTCCATCGGGGGACCTTGCGGCAGAGTCTGTGACGGCGGCGGGGGACGTATCGGAGCCCAATGGAGTATTGACGCTCAAGGATGCCCTGAGCCTGACGCTGCGGCACAATCATGAATTAAAGGCCTTTTCGTATGAGGTAAAGGCCGCGGGGGCCAGGCAATTGCAGGCGGGGCTGTGGGAGAATCCGGAGTTGAGTCTGGAAGTTGAGGATGTGGGCGGCAGTGGGCCTTACCGCGGGACGGGGTCGGCGGAAACGACCATTCAGTTGAGCCAGTTGATCGAATTGGGCAATAAGGCACAAACGCGGGCAAAGGTCTTTTCGTATGCCACCGAGCTGGCGGACATGGACTATGAGGCCCGGCGGCTGGATATCTGTACGGACCTGACGAAAACATTTACGGAACTGCTCTATGTTGAACAAAAACAGGTGCTGTCGCAGGACTTGATTGCGACGCTTGGCCATATCGCGGATTCCACGGACAGGCGGGTGCAGGCGGGCAAGGACAGTTCGCTGGATTTATCCAAGGCCCGTGCGGCTTTGGCAAAGGCCCGGGTTCAGCATCAGGCCGTTGAGACATACAAGGAATGTCTTCGCAAGAAGCTGTCTTCTTACTGGGGCAGTCAAAGCCCAGGCCGTTTTTCACCGGCAGGCAGCCTGGAGCAGGTATGGGCCATTCCCTCGCTGGATGAATTGCAGCATCTGCTGCAGAGCAATCCTGATGTGGCTCGGTGGGCAGTCGAAGTGCAGAAGCGCAAGGCGGAGGCGGAAAACGCCCGCGTCCGGTCTATACCGAATATCACCGTCGGCGGCGGGGTCAAACAGTTTAATGAGACCGACGATACGGCATTTGTGTTTGGATTATCCATCGGGCTGCCGATTGCCAACCAGAATCAGGGGGAACGTCTGGAGGCGTCGCATAATCTGAGCAAGGCCACCGAGCAAAAACAGGCGGCGGAACTTGCGGCGTGGAATGAACTGAACCGGCTGTATGCTCATCTGTACAATGCCCACCGGAAGGCAACTGCGTATAAAAATGAGATTCTTCCATCCTGCCGGGAGGTCTTTGGGGCCTCGCAGATTTCGTATGATGAGGGCAAAATTGATTATTTGACTCTGCTGGATGCCCAGCGGACTTATTTTGAATCACAGAATGAATATCTTGACGCCCTGGCGGACTATCACCTGTACCGGACGGAACTGGAACGGCTGATTGGTCGGGGGCTTGATGAACTGAATCCATACCCAACGGGTATGATTATTCCGCGAGCAAATGCAGCAAATGGTTGATGCCACTGTACTTAGCCGCGCCGAACGGGGGAATTTCAAGGTTGATCAATATATCAGGAAAGCGAGAACATAATGCGTAACATCAAGACGATCTATATGTATCTCTTTGCGGCGTGCGTGCCGTTGTTTGTGGTGATGTACCTGAGTTATGCCCGGGCAGCCGGTGATGAGCATGCCCCAGAGACGACTCAGTGTCAGGAAGACCACGACCATGAGCACGAGGATGAGCAGGCACAGGGTGAGACGATGGTTCATCCGGATCCGGAAACGGAGGCTGCCATCGGGATCCAGACCGCGGCAGCACAACGCGGTTTGCTGGAGACATGGATCCGTCTGACGGGCAAAATCGTGCTCAACGGGGATCGACTGGCTCATATCACGCCTTATGTGCCCGGTATTGTTCAGCAGGTTGCCAGGACGCCGGGGGATGCGGTCCGGTCCGGCGAGGTGCTGGCGGTTCTGCACAGCCGGGAATTGCTGGAGGCCAAGGCAGCGTACCTGGCTTCTGTGGAATGTTATGAATCGGCAAAAACCGTGTATCAGCGGGAAGCAAAACTATGGGACCAGAAGATCGCATCCGAACAGGATTATCTGGAAGGGAAGAGGGTCTTTGCCCAGGCCGAGATTGACAAGCTGCTGTCGGAGCAACGGCTGCTTGCCCTGGGTGTCGAACAGGAGGTGATTGCGTCCTTGTCTCCGGCGTCGGAGGGCCTGCTGATGCGGTATGAACTGAAATCGCCCATTGAGGGGGTGATTATCGAGCGGCAACTGACGCCGGGGGAGTATGTCAAGGATGACAGGGCGGTGTTTACCGTGGCCGATCTGGGGACGGTGTGGGTGGAACTGGATGTGTTTGCGAAGGATTTTTCGCTGGTGCGGCAGGGGCAGTCGTGTCAGATTGTGTCTGGCGACCAGACGTATGAAGGGCAGATCCATTTTGTCAGCCCGGTGCTGGACGCTGCAACGCGAACCGCGAAAGCCCGGGTGATTCTGGCCAACCGCGACGGCCTGCTGAAGCCCGGTCTGTTTGTCACGGCGGTCATTCGTGAAGCTATTGCATCGGATGTCATTGTCGTTCCGAAGGATGCCGTGCAGGCGATTCAGGGGAAAAGCCATGTTTTTGTGAAGGGGGGGCAGGACTATGCGGCCCGGGCGGTGACTGCGGGCCGCAGCGGTGTCGAACAGGTTGAGATTCTGTCGGGGCTGGAACCTGGGGAGCAGGTTGTTGTCCGGGGGGCGTTTGATCTGAAAGCCAGCCTCGTAACCAGCACCCTGGACAGCCATGCCGGACATGGACATTAAAGGATTCATTGACCATGCATAACAGACTTATAACCATTTCATTAAGATACCGATTGCTGGTGATTCTGTCGGTTCTGTTTGTCTGCGGAATTGGCGTGTATGAGTATTTCCGTCTTCCGGTGGATGCCTTTCCGGATATTTCGCCTGTGATGGTCCCGATATTCACGGAAGCCGAAGGGATGGCGCCGGAGGAGGTGGAGCGGCGGATTACTTTTCCGGTGGAGTCGGTGATGAATGGGCTGCCGGGGGTCAGGCAGATCAAGTCCACCTCGGCGTTCGGGATTTCGGTTGTCTATGTTTATTTTGAGGACGACACGGACATGTATTTTGCCCGGCAGGTGGTCAGCGAGCGTCTGTCCGAGGCGGTTTCACAGATGCCGGACCTGCCGGACAAGCCTGCACTGGGGCCGATTTCCACAGGTCTGGGTCAAATCTTCATCTATTATCTGATGCTGGATGAGACGGCATCCACAGGGGGCATGGATCGTGCGTCGTACCTTCGGGACCTTAATGACTGGGTGGTGAAGTATCAGCTTGGGACGGTGCCGGGAGTAACGGAAATCCTGTCGATAGGAGGCTATGTTCGGCAGTATCAGGTCAACGTGAATCCCGATGCACTCCTGAGCTATCAGTTGTCCATACAGCAGGTGGTGGAAGCTCTAAGGGCCAACAATGCCAACGTGGGCGGGCAATATCTTATAACCGGGCAGGAGGAAAGCCTGGTGCGGGGCATCGGTTTGCTGGAGAGCATCGAGGATATCAAACAGATTGCCGTTGCCACGGTGGATGGGACGCCCATTCGGATTGGGGATGTTGCCCGGGTTGAATTCGGCAGTGCCGTCCGCCGGGGGGTGGTTTCCCGAAACGGCACGGAGGAGGTGGTTTCGGGGATCGTGCTTCAGCTTTACGGGCAGAACACTTCGGAGGTCATCGGGCGGCTTTATGCGAAGATTCCGCAGGTTCAGTCCTCGCTGCCGGAGGGTGTGAAAATTGTACCCTATTATGAACAGCAGGAGCTGGTTCAGAAGGCCACAGGCACGGTCAAGATGGCGCTGCTTCAGGGGTCGGTGCTGGCGGCGATGGTCTTGTTTTTGTTTTTAGGCAATCTTCGGGCGGCGTGGATTGTGGTGTTTTCGCTGCCTTTTAGCGTGCTGGTGTCGATTCTGCTGATGCGGGCGACTGGGATTTCGGCGAACCTGATGTCGCTGGGCGGGATTGCGATTGCGATGGGGATGCTGGTGGATGGTGCGATTGTCATGGTGGAGAACATTCACCGGCATTTGAATCGCCCGGCCCAGGACGACGCCCGGCATCGGACGGATATGATTATTGATGCGGCGCTGGAGGTTGGCAAGCCGATTGTCTTTTCTCTGCTGATTGTTGTGATTGTGTTTGTGCCCATCCTGACGCTGGAGCAGGTGGAGGGCAAGATGTTTATTCCGATGGCCTATACGCTGTGTTTTGCGCTGCTGGGGTCGTTAGTGTTTGCGATTGTGATAGTTCCGGCCCTGTCCAGCTATCTGCTGCATGCCGGCAGGCACAAGGAAGGCAGGCTGTTTGTCCGGCTGCAGAGGCTGCATGAACCGCTGCTGCGATGGGCGATTCGAAAGCCGCTGATGGTTTTGTGCCTGGTTCTGGCAATCGCTGCGGGTTCGGTTGGTGTTTTGCCTTACCTGGGCACCGAATTTATCCCCACTCTCGAGGAAGGGTCCATTCTGATTGGGGTTACGATGGCGCCTTCGATTTCGCTGGACAAGGCGGTCCAGACGGTTCAGTCGCTGGAATCCCGGATTATGAGATATTCCCAGGTTGACGAGGTGGTGTCCCGGATCGGCAGGCCGGAGGCGGGCAGTCATCCGCACCCGGTCAATTATGCTGAAATCCATGTGGAATTGCATCCGATTAAGCAGTGGGACCGGTTTGCATCGAAAGCGGAACTGGTTGAAGCGCTGGCCGGGGATTTGAAGAAGTACCCCGGAATACAGTTGAATTTTACCCAGCCCATCCAGAATGCCTTTGACGAGCTGTTGTCGGGGGTGAAATCGCAGATTGCCATCAAAGTCTTTGGGGAAGATTTGCATGTGCTTGAGAAGGTGTCAACGGAAATCCGGAATGCCATTGATACGGTGGAGGGTTTTGTGGATATCTCACTGGAGCAGAACTTCGGGCAGCCGCAGATTCAGGTTGTGGTTGACCGGCAGGCCTGTTCCCGGTACGGGGTCAATGGCAGTGATGTTCTGGAGCTGGTTGAAACGGCGGTGGGGGGCAGGGTTGCGGACTATCTTTATCTGAACACGCGGCGTTATGAAATTCAGGTTCGCTATCAGGAGGCGTACCGGGATAGTGCAGACCGTTTAAAGTCCCTGCTGGTGCGGGCTTCGGATGGCAGGATGGTTCCCCTGGCTCAGGTTGCCCGGGTTGAGTCGTCCGCCGGTCCCATCCAGATTAACCGGGAGAACAACCAGCGACGCTGGATTATTCAGGGCAATGTCCGACAGCGGGACCTTGGCAGCGTCATTGACGATATTCAGGAACGTATCCGTGACAAGGTGACCCTGCCGGCGGGTTATTATATCGAATACGGCGGGCAGTTTGAAAGTCAGGTTCGGGCGATGTCGCGTCTTTCGATTGTGATTCCCGCCGTTGTGTTTTTCATTTTTCTGATGCTGTTTTTGGCGTTTGGGTCCGCCCGATATGCCTTTCTGGTGATGCTGAATATTCCGCTGGCCCTGACCGGCGGTATTGTTGGATTGCATGTGATGCAGGCGTATTTGTCGGTGCCTGCGGCGATTGGATTTATTGCACTGTTCGGGGTGGCGATTCAGGACAGCATGGTGCTTGTGACCTGTATCCATCAGCTTGAGCGGAGTCTGCCGACACGCGATGCGATTATTGCCGGATGTCACCAGCGTTTTCGGTCGATTCTGATGACGTCGCTGACGACGATTCTGGGATTGCTGCCGCTGCTGTTGTCGCACGGCATCGGGGCCGAGGTGCAGCGGCCCCTGGCGGCGGTGGTCATCTTCGGGCTGAGCACATCAACCCTGTTGACGCTGTTTGTGATCCCGGCGTTCTATGGGTGGTTTTCCGTGAAGGCGGCAGACTCTGCTGAACCGGCGTGATGAGGGGGGAGACACGAAGCGAAAGGTTTATCTTGTGGTGTTAAGCCGTGACGTAATGAAAGATATTAAACGCGATCGGTACTCATTGTCTGGGAGGTAACACAGATGAAAAGGCGTTGTGTAAACACAGTCGGGTCGGGTCTGGCGGCTGCTGTGATGGTGTTTCTGGCCGGATGCTGCGGACAACAGCAACCTGCCAGCCAGCGGAATCGTTTGCCAGTCGAGACGATTTCCAGTGACAAGGTTCGGGTGGTCTGGATGGAGGGTTATCAGGAGGGCGACAAGACTATCGTCCGCGGAGCGATCCAGCGGCAGCGTCAGGGCAGTGCGCCGATGAAGGCCCATGTGGATGTCCAGGTTCTGTCCGGCGGGGGGGAACTGCTGCAGGAAGTTGCCACGACGGAGGTGTATCTGCCCCGAAGGCTGGCGGGCAGGGGGATTGATTTGCGGCCGTTTGAGATTGAATTGCAGACTGTTTCGGTCGATGATGCCAGAATCATCATGAAAGCTCATCACGGTGAACATGAAAAAAACATGTAGAAAGCCGGTATCCGTTCGAGACTGCCGCTGCTTTTGATGACTCTGAAGCGATGACTTTACCCTTCAGTTCTTGATGAGGTCCATCCTTTTTTCAGGACTTTGCCGGCATCATCGAGCAGTGTGTACAGGCAGGGCACGAGGATCAGACTGATGAGGGTTGAAAACAAAATGCCAAACCCCAGCGAAATCGCCATGGGAATCATGAAACGGGCCTGTCGCGAAGTTTCGAAGATCATGGGGGCCAGCCCGCCGAAGGTGGTCAGGGTGGTCAGCATAATCGGCCGGAACCGGCGGATGCCGGCCTGGTGAATCGCCTCGAACGCGGATATTGCTGTCTCTTTTCGAACCTGATTGGCGTAATCGATCAGGACCAGCGAATCGTTGACCACGACGCCGGACAGGGCGACGATGCCCATCATGCTCATCATGCTCAGCGAGTAGCCCATCATCATGTGCCCGAGGATGGCCCCGATGATGCCGAAGGGAACGGCGATCATTACAATCAGCGGCTGAAAGTAGCTTCTGAAGGGAATGGCCAGCATGGCATATACGCCCAGCATGGCAAACAGAAATCCCATGTACAGGTTCTGCATTCCCTCGGCCATGTCCTGCTGCTGGCCTTCCCAGGCGTAGGACAGGCCGGGATAATCGCCGACGAGCTGCGGCAGGATACTTTCTTCCAGTGTTGCCTTGATGCGGCTGGTATCGTCAATCGGCTCGACGTTGGCCGTGACGGTCACGGCCCGGCGGGCGTTTCTGCGATTGATGTTGGTATAGGACCGGCCCCGCTCGACCTCGGCAACCTGCATGAGGGGCACATCTTTTCCCTGCGGCGTTCGAATCAGGAGCTGTTCGATATCATATTCGCTGTTTCGCTGCTCCTGCGGCAGTTTGACGCGGACCCGGATTTCGCTGCGTCCCCGCTGCTGTCGGAGGGCTTCAGCGCCATAAAAGGAATTTCGCACCTGGCGGGCGATTTCCTGGGCGGTCAGTCCCAGGCTTTGTCCTTCGGGCTTGATTTTGAAGTTCAACTGTTCTTTGCCGGGGGTATAGCCGTCGTCAATGTCCTTGACATTGGGGAAATTGCTGAGCAGGGCGGCCAGTTTTTCGCTGGCTCTGTCGAGGACATCGATGTCCCGATGGCTCAGTTCGATGGTCAGGGCGGCTCCGGAGCCCGGGCCTCCGCGGTCCGATTCAAACCGGAGCGATTCAAGCCCGGGAATCTGGCCGACCTTCTGTCGCCAGAGGTCCGTGGTTCGGATGGTGCTGATGGGGCGGATTTCCGGATCTGTCAGATAAATGCGGGCCTCGACCACATTCTCATCGATGCGGGTATAAATACCTTTGCTCAAATTGTCATTTCCATTTTCGGCTACAACCTCTTGTGCTTTTTTCTCCAGCAGGGTGCTGATTTCAGTGGCCCTGGATAGAGGGCTTCCAAACGGCAGCGTTGCGGTAACCACGGCGGCATCCGCTTCGACGCGGGGCATGAGGATCATGCCCACGCGTCCGCTGTACACATAAGTGGCTATCACGACGAAGACGGCGACCCCCAGGGCCAGGGTAATTTGCTTATATTGGATGCACCTGTCGAGGAACGGGGCGAATACAAATTCGACAAACTTTTCGAATTTCCGGCTGAAGGCCTGCTGCTGATGATGGAGGAACTCTGCTATGCGGCCTTTGCTGGTGCGATGGGCGTGGGCCAGATGGGACGGGAGAATCAGAACGGACTCGATCCATGAAATGGAAAAGACCGTAATCACCACCAGGGGGATGACTTTCCATATCTTTCCCATCATCCCGGGCATAAAAAACAGCGGCATAAAGGCGATGATATTGGTGATGATGCTGAATGTAACCGGGACCATCACATCCCGGGTTCCCTGAATTGCGGCGTTGATGAAGCTCAAGCCGCGATTGCGGTAATCATACACATTTTCACCGACGACGATGGCGTCATCAACAACGATGCCCAGCGCGATGATGAAGGCAAACATGGAGATCATATTGATTGTTACATCCATGGAGGGCAAAAACAGAAACGCACCCAGGAAGGATGTGGGAATTCCCATCATGACCCAGAGGGCCAGCTTGAATTCGAGGAAAAGCCCCAGCAGCAGCAAAACCAGGACCAGTCCGTATGCGGCGTTTTCCAGCAGCAGTGTCAGACGCTGGCGGTACACATCCGAGTCGTCCCGGCTGATACTCCAGTGCACTCCCGGCGGCAAATGGCTTTCAATGGTTTTCATGGCGTTTCGTGTTGCCGTGGAAACGCTGATCGGGGTTTGCTTGCCGACGCGATACACTTCAATGGCAATGGCCCTGAAGCCGTTGAAATATGCAAAACGATCCGTATCCACAAAGTCGTCTTTGACCTGTGCGATATCTTCGAGGTGTAGCACGGACCCGTCTGCGGTGGTGATAATGGGGATTTGGGCAAATTGATTGGCCCAGTCGCGGCGTTCCTTGACGCGCAGGAGGATATCTCCGCCGGGGGTTTCGATATAGCCGCCGGGCAATTCGATGGCTGCGGCCCTGATTTTGCCGGCGACGGTCTGCAGGGTCAGTCCATAGGTTCGCAGGGTTGCCTGGTCAATCAGAATCTGCACCTCATAATCCCTGGCCCCGTCCAGTTCCACCTGGGTGATGCCGGGGGATTGCAGCAGACTGTCCCGGACCTGTTCGGCGACATCCCGCAAAACCCATTCGGAGACATCGCCGTAGAGTTCAAGCTGAATCACTTCCCGGCGGCGGATGACCATGCTGACTTCCGGCCTTTCGGCGTCTTCGGGGAACGTGGTAATCCGGTCGATTTCCTGCTTGATGTCCTGATAGACTTTCTGCTGATTGACGCCTTCGAGCAGTTCGGCGGTTACCAGTCCAAATCCCTCGGATGCGGTGGCCGTGATTTCCTTGATTCCATCGAGGCCGCGGATGGCCTCTTCCACCGACAGAATAATGCCCTGTTCCACTTCCTCGGGACTCGAACCGGGATAGGGCACCCTTACCGTCACAATATCGAGGTCGAATTCGGGGAAGACTTCCTTTTTGATGGTCAGGGCAAGGATGAATCCACCGATCAGAAAGATGAGCATCAGCAGGTTGGGAGTGACCCGGTTGTGCGTCATCCATGCAATGACTCCCCGGGTGTCATCGGTCAGAATTCTGTTGTCCATTACCGGTTCTCCCCGCTGACTTTATCCAGGCCCGATGGGGGTGCCGCTTCCGCGGCGACGGGCGGGTTGTTCAAGCGAAGCAGCATGCCGTTAACGGGGGCGGAGATGTCAGTGGTTACGATGCGTTCGCCATGGCGGATGCCCTCCGAGATGTAAACGATATCCTTGTCCCGGAAGACAATCCTGACGGGCCGGATTTCCATGGCGTCCTGATCGTTCATAATCCACACATGGCTGCCGTCGCGCAGGTAATTCCGTCGGATGGGGACAACCGATGACACGGTCTGTCCTTCGATTTCAACGCGGACATAGGAGCCGATCAGCAGGGGCGGCGCATCAGCGAGGTTGTTTTCGAGGCACAGGGGGTCTTGGACGGAGACCAGGAGCCGGGCCATACGTCCCTGGGCTTCCAGTTGTCCCAGCAGGCGAATCACGGTGCCTTCCCGAAAAATCGTGTCGCCCCAGGCGGTATTATAGACTTTGACGGATGCCCCCTGTTCCGACTGGCTGCGGGGAATCCGAATCCATTGAAGCTGATCGACCGGGACCAGCACTTCAATCCAGTACTCGTCGGTTCCGACAATGGTCAGCAGCGGGGTGGAGACCGATACCCTGGAGCCGAGGTCTTCGAGTTTATCCTGAATGATGGCGTTGAACGGCGCGGTGATCAGGCATCGCTGGACGTCCAGTTGTGCCCTGGCAAACGCCGCGGTCGCCGCGTCCACCGCGGCCTGAGCCTTGTCCAGATGCGGCACCCGCAGCACCAGTTCCCGATCCTGATCCTCGAGCACTTCGGCGAGCAGTTTATACTCATGCTGTGCGATGATTTGGCTGCCGTATTCGAGTTTCAGATTCAACTCGGCCTGAGCCAGTTCACTCTGACGCTGCTTGACGACGGTTTCATAATCACGGGAATCGATTCGGAACAGTTCCTGGCCCTGATGAATGAGGCCGCCGGGAATAATGTCCTGCCCGATGGACACGATCTTTCCCGATACTTCCGGGGTTATGGTGATGGCCCTGGCGGGGATGACCGTTCCCATGGCCGAAAGAAAGGTTTTGTGGTCGGCCTGCTGCGCGATTTGCACTGTGACCAGGCGGGCCTGCAGGGGGGGCTTTTGCTGTGCGGCCCTGGGTCGGGTGTCTATCTGGTGCTTGGCAAATCCGATGGTCAGAATCAGAATGACCGCCGGCAGCAGCAGTTTAACAATCCAGGCGACATACCAATTGCCTTTTTGGGGAGAGTCTTGTGCCGCTGTTTGACTTGTACTGTGATCGGGTTTTTCCATCGTTAATCTCTCGGGGTCTTAGGGTTGTGTTAATACGGCCTGTTCGGGACGCGCTATCGGCCAGCCGCCGGCGATGGAGCGGCACAATTCAATGCGTCGTTCCATCAGCACTCTGCGTGCGGTTAATTCGCTGCGTTCGAGGCTTTGCTGGGAAACGAGGGATTCCAGAACCCGCAGGTAGTCCAGTTGTCCCTTGAGATAATTTTGCCGTGTTCGGTCATAGACCTGACGAGCCAGTTCCAACTGCTTTTGAAGATTTCGGACCGTCTGATGCTGGTGCTTTTCCTGCTGGATGGCATCTTCCACTTCCCTGAGGGCTACCAGCAGGGACTGGCTGTAATCGTTGATTTTCTGCGACAGTACGGCCCGGGTTCGGAGGACTTCGGCTTTCCGGTAGCCGGCGTCAAAAAGCGGCCCGGCGGCATTGGCTGCCAGGTTCGCAAGCCAGTCATCGAACAGGTCGTGTGTTTTTTGTGCGGAGGTTTCCACGCCTGCGGTCAGGCTGATTACCGGGTACTGGTCGGCGATGGCCGAGGCGGCTCGCATATCGGCCGCCTGCACTTGGGTGTAGCGGCTTCGAATATCGGGTCGGCGCTGGAGAACGACAGAGGGAATGTCAATCGTGACCAGCCGGCCCGGGGCGATCAGTCTGGGTGTTTCCGGCCGCCAGCTCCCGGGACTTTTGCCCAGCAGGATCGAAAGCTGGTGTTCCAGCAGAACGGTTCGTTCCTGTGCCTGAATCAGGCTGCCGCGTGTCGATTCGAGTAATTGTTCCTGGCGAAACACGTCGGCCGCTCCCGCCTGCGATTTGCTGAACTGCAGCGTGACGACTTCAAGCACCTTGCGGTTGACCTCGATTTGCTGTTGGATAACGATCTGCTGTTCCCGAGCTTCGGCAAGCTGATACCAGGTTTGAGCAATGGCGGCGCTGAGGGTAATTGCGGCTGTATCCACGTCGTCTCGGGCGGCACGGGCGTCCAGCAGGGCGGCCTGGCGGGAGGATTGAATCTTGCCCCACAGGTCCAGTTCATAGGAAGCCGCTGCGGAGAGGGAATAATTAGAGGCATAATCGGTTCTGCTGTCAACGTCCTGACGGGTTCTTCGCGCACGTCCGCCGTATGCCGCCGACGGAAGCAGGCCGGCACCTGCCTTGACGGCGGTTTGTTCGGCCTGCGTGAGTCGATCCCAGGCTGAACGAATTGAAAAATTGTCCGCCATGGCCTGTTCGATCAGCACCGTCAGGTTTGGGTCATTCAGCGACAGCCACCAGCGATCGGCAAGCGGTTCGGTTCCCCGGGCGGAAAAGGAATCCGGCACCTCAATGGGCGGCTTGACGTCGTGCGGTTCGACGGAAACACAGCCGGATAATGCATACGTGCACAGAATCCCCAATGTTGTTGTGAATGCCGAGGCGATTGTCAATGTTATTCCTTTGCGCAATGTGTTATCCTCTCGCACCCTGTTTTTTTGACAGCCGAAATCCCAGCCAGGGAAAACAGGGTAATATGGTCAACCAGGGCCTCGACAAGCTCCGCCTTTTTCATCGATTGAAACAGGTGGGGGAGCCTGTCCCGTTTTAATCCGAATCCGAAACACTGATGGATGATACTCATCGCGCAGAAAGCGACCTGCTCTTCGGTTGCCTGGTCCCCCAGCAGCCGGCGTATAATGCCGCGGACCTGCTGACGCAGCGGTGCAATGACATCGTTCTTGATAAACTCCAGCGATTTTGTTGGGTTTGTCAGCTCCATCAAAAGAATCTGTCCGGCATGCCCCAGCGTGCCATCGTCCAGCATCCGATGCAGGTGGGCACGAATCATCGCTCGTAATTGATCCATTGCCGCCGCATCCGCCGGCAGTCCGCCGTCGAGCGGAAACTGCTTCAGGGCGCAATGAAATGCACTTTTCCATACTTCAGCATACAAATCTTCCTTGGAGCCAAAATAATAATTCACAGAGGCTGTGTTGGAGTGTGCGGCCCTGCATATATCGGCAATGGTCGTATCCCGGAAGCCTTTTTGGGCAAAGACTCGGGTTGCTTCTTTGAGAAGCAGGGCTTTTCGCTCTATGCCGTCTTTACGTTTTACCACGCCGGAGTGTCCCATGACAGAATCGTAACTAAGTTAATTGTCTATTTAAGATGGCGATTTTATATCATTCATTCGTGTATGCAGTCAACATAAAAGCCTGTTTACTCTCTCTTTCTGTCGCACGTTGGCGCACGCCCAATTTAGGAAAAAAAAGACATATAAATATTTGTTTAAAATATATGAAATGCTGGGAATTATGAATGGGCAAGGGGCGAATTTGAACTGCCAACACGGATTATCAGTCTGTTGCGATATGGGGTGCTCTAATAAGACCTTAGACCATTTTTTGCACTCTTGTTTTCCTGCTCCACACACTCAATTTTCCAGATTCAATCAGCACTCAAAACCAGAAGCTCATAGACGCTGGGAGATATTTAGTGGAGTATTTGTGTCTGAATATAAACACAAAAACTTCATTTTCGTGATTGAAAACGAGGTTTTTTGAGTGGGCGGTACAGGATTCGAACCTGTGACCTCCTGCTTGTAAGGCAGGCGCTCTAACCAGCTGAGCTAACCGCCCGAAAGGGGCTAAAGGCGACCACTTCAGGGAAATTGTATCACATGAACACAGTTGTTTATCCGGCGGGTTATCCCTGTGCCTTACCAAGTATTACTTCGGAAGTGGAGCTGGAGAGAATCGAACTCTCATCTCCGCGATGCGACCGCGGCGTACTCCCATTATACGACAGCCCCGACTGGTCGGACGAATCCGGCAGACAGGCCAGCCATTGTAGCGAAACCAGCCTGACTTTCAACTGAAAATTGCCCCCGTCGTGCCAAAAAGGCTAAAAAGTCCACCTTTCCCTGCAAACAATCTGGTCGAGGTCGAGCCGTTTGGGTTCGTTTGGTTGATCTGCGGGGTAACCGAGCGTCATTAGTTCAATAACGCTAATGTGGGTCGGGATATGCAGGATATTGCGAATCTGGTCCGGGTAAAAGGACCCGACCCAGCAGGTCGCCAATCCGAGACAGGTCGCGGCCAGGGCGATGTGTTCCATGGCAATCGCAACGTCAATCGGCCCGGCCGGCTGGCTGCACCGCATCAGGTATTGCGTCGTGCTGCAGCAGGCAAGAACGACGGGGGCTTGTCCGATAAAAGCCTGGTTATTGCAGGCAGGAACCAGACTTTTGCGAGTGTTTGCATCGGTGACCACCACAAACCGCCAATCCTGGAAATTGCGGGCCGAAGGAGCCAGTCTGGCTGCGTTTAATATGGCATTCAGTTTTTCTTCCTCGACGGGCTTATCCTGATAGGCCCGACAGGAATACCGTTTTTTGATAGCTTCGAAAATGTCCATTGATTTATGTCCTTTCAATCCTTGCCTATATTGCAGGTTTATGCGATGTTGTCAATTCCGCAATTTCGATACTACCTGGCTTTTTTGGTCAGGTTTCTCTGGATTTTTGTGTTTCCATGGAGTAGGTTAAATAGAGAAAAGCTCTTTTTTCAGGAGAATGCGAGATGGCAAAGGCTTTATTGCTGGTAGATATCCAAAATGATTATTTTCCCGGGGGCAAGATGGAACTGGTCGATGCACAACGGATGGCAAGCAATGCCGGACAGCTTCTAACGATGTGCCGGCAGAAGGGGATTGCGATTATTCATATCCAGCATATCTCCGTCCGGCCGGGTGCTCCTGCATTTCATTACGGCACCGACGGCGTTCATATTCACGCTTCGGTGGCACCGCTGACGGGAGAGATGGTGATTCAGAAAAATTATGCCAACAGTTTTCGGGCGACATCGCTTCATGAAAAATTGCAATCTCTGGGCGTCCGGGAACTGATTGTCTGCGGGGCCATGAGTCACATGTGTATCGATACCACGGTGCGTGCGGCGTTTGATCTGAGTTATCATTGTACGGTGGTTGAAGACGCCTGTGCCACGCGCAATCTAGAATTCAACGGCGTTGCTGTGGAAGCGGCCAAGGTGCATGCGGCGTTTATGGCGGCGCTGGCGTATGGATTTGCCAAAGTGACGGCGTTAAAAAACCTGGAACTGTAATCGCGTCTGTTGAGCGATACGCTTACAGTCCCAGGTGTTGCATGTCATAGTTGCGGCCTGGCTTCTACGACACGATGAGTTCGTTGCCGACTTTGCGTGCCCGCTGGGGCTTATCGAGATTGATGCCCGAGGCCAGCCCGATTTCGGTCAGCAGATTCCACCCGGCGCTCAGGTAAATATAGGGGGTCATTTCGCCGGCATCAGGAACGCGGATGGTGGGGAATGGGGTTTCGCGATTGGCGATGGCGATGACTTTGAGCCCGACCCCCTTGACCAGCACCTCCTGGAATTTATCCATTTCTTCGTCGATGGGGTCCACTACAAATACGATGTCGCTGGGGTCCATGACCTCTTCGATGCCGTGGACGGCGTAGGTGCCTTCGAGGAAGTCGGATTTCTTGCGGGTGATCTCGTTGGTTTTGAGCGTCAGTTCTTCGGCGACGCCGTCATTGTACCCGGCAAAATAAATCGTCGGGGCTTTCACGGCCGCGGCGGTGATATCGCCGGGAATGGCCATCGTCAGGGCGGTTTCAATCTTGCCGGCCAGTTCCGCACAGCCCAGGCCTGAAATCGTGCCGGAGATATGGCGGATGATGGATTCATAAAACAGGGCCTGTTCGATGACGCTTTTGGTAGCCGCCACGGCCTGTTCCCAGCCGCAGGTCAAGACGAAAGTCTGGGCGCAGGCTTCTTCCAGCAGGGTGCCTGCATTGGCGCTCAGACCAAATCGGTTGTCATTGTGGATTTCCCTGAGCTTCTTGGCCAGCAGAACCACTTCCTTGGTGCGTCCGGAATTGGAGGCACAGAAAACGGCGAATTTTGCCAGGTCGTATTGTGCGGCCTGGCGTGAGCCGTCGGTAAAGATATTCAGTCCCAGCCCCCATTTGAGCGATTTGCGAATGGTGTTTTTGGCCGGAAAGATCCGGCTGGAGCCTTCGCCGGTCAGCAGCAGCCTGCCGACCGAGTGAATCCGCCCGGCAACCTCCCGTGTCTGGCTGGGATTGAAGTTTTTTACGACCCGCACCGTCTCCATCATCTCCTGAACCAGCGCGTGTTTTGCGTACCTCGGATCTTGCAGATTCATAGATACTCCTTATACAAAATTTGGTATTCTTCATGGATTGCCGCTTATCCTCGACGGGCAATCTCTTCGAGAGTCTGCTTGAACTGCTCCGTTTCCATGCGGACCTGTTTAACGAAGCTGTTATCCTCAATGGTGCCGATGGCGGCGATCATTTCCTCGGTATTTCGGAACGTGGCCTGCCGGAACGGATTGTCGTAATCCTTCTGCCGGGATTGATAGACCTGTTCGCAGACAAACTCCTGGATTCGGGCCGTCCTGCCGAGTGCCTGCATCCACTGGTCTTTGGTTAAATCGCAGCCTTCCAGCAATTCGCACAGTACGGCAAAGGCGTGCTTGTATTTCTGCATGGGGTAGGCTTCCCACAGTTGGTCATAACGCTGATGGATGGCGTCCCAGGTTGCCAGTTGGCCGGAAGCGATATCCCTGCGAAGCTGATCCACATCATCCGCTGCGACAAGCTGACCGCCCAGATTGACCCAGCGGCTCTGTCGTCCGGCATTTTTCAGGGTGTTGCGCATTGCGGCAAAATCCGCCTGGGGGGTGGCCTGCAGATAAGCAACCAGTGCCTTGACCGCATAATACATCAGCATATCGCCGTAGGCATGATAGCCTTCATAGGCTTTACTGATGACGGCCTTGCGGCGGGATTTTTCCATTTTTTCGCCGCAGATTTCCAGTTCATCCACCGCTTTCTGCGGGCCATTCAGTAATTCCCTGCCGGCTTTGATCAGGTGCTCTGCGGGCAGGTCTTTGGAGTATTGACCCGACCGAATCAGAGCGGCCTTGCCCGTCCACCGTTCCAGCAGCGTCCGGCCCGCAATCAGTTCTTCGGCGGTATCCGGCGCCAGCGTCTCGAACTCGATATGCTGGATTTTATGAATGCGTTTATCGCGGCTCTGGAATTTCGAGGAATTCCGCGCGAGGGCATACATATTGAACAGCCACCAGAACGCCGGAATCACTTCCAGTTGGTCTTTGGAGGTATTGTTGTTCAGGAGGGAAAACGGCAGGGGGATATTCAGCTCGGCAGGGTAGTCCCCCTTGGCCAGCAGCACAAACGAAGCAAAGCGGCTGGAGTGTTTGAGGCTGGTGCACAGTCCCGGCCAGAATCCGCGACCCGCCTGCACTTCATTGTCATTGGCGCGGCTGTTGTGGTTCGATCCCACTGTGGCTCCGGCGGCCATATTGCTCTGGCCCATCACCACCGCGGCAATCAGGAAGGAATTATTATGATGCTGCTCGTGTGCCGGGAAGATGAGGTTATTGAGCACCTCGCAGCAGGAAATCGTGGAGTTGTCACCGAGGAAGGAATTAATCAGGCGCGCCCCGTATTTGAGGTTTGAATTGTTGCCCAGCACAAATCGCACCGCCTTGCAGCCGTAGAAAATATGGCAGCCATACCCGACGACGCCATTGACCAGCTCCACACCTTCGCCGATCTGGGTCTGTTCTTCCGGCGACGAATTAATTGTCAGGTTCTTGAGCTTGTTGGCGCCTTTGATATAGCAATGTGCCCCGACTTTGACATCCTTGAGAATGCGTGAATTCTTAATCACACACTGGTCGCCGATGACGCCGTAATAACCCCGGCGTGCATCAAATCGCTTTTGTGTGATGTCTTTGAGTTTTTCCAGCAACGCCTTGTCGTCCCGATACTTGGCCCACAGATACGCATCGGCGGTAATCATCCCGTCAAACGGCAGCACCTGCCGGCAGCCGGTCTCGTTCATGACATCCATCCACACCCGCACCTTTTCCGGTTCGCCTTCCTTGACGATACCATTGCCGAACTTGGCATAATTGGTGGTGTGCATCTCATCAATATTGGCCAGGATGCAGCGATTGCCAATGATGTAATGCGCCATATAGGACACATTGTGAATCGCAACATCGTCGCCGATATCACAGGCCACGATCCGGCTGTTATTGATGCCGGCCGGGATTTGCAGGTCGTGGTGCTGCAGGATGACATTCCGCAGACGACCGATGCGTACCAGGCCGAAAAAGTCCGTATTCTTGACCAGCTTTGGATCAAATTCATCGGTGACAAATATCTCGTCCCAGTTATCGGACGTATTGCTGTTCATCACCAGCCGTTCCAGTTCATCGGCCCGCAGATGCCGCCATTGCGGCGCGGGCTGGCTGATCTGGCTGTTGCGAAGGTAATATTCGTCCTGACCTGCGGGCAGATACTCGGCGGGGATAAAATGCCGACCGATGCTTCCTGACGGCTGAATCGATACATGCTCCATGCTATTGGACCTCCTGAAACCTGAGAATATCGGTTTTGTCAATTCCTGTCGTCTGTCAAAAGATAAAATCTACCAAATGAATCGTAAAAAGAAAACAGGGAAATCCCTGCCTGCGTCGAAAAATAAGGTTCGCGTTGTTCGGGAAAAACAGAGCATGTCTCTGTTATCGGCAGGGCGGGCAAAAGAGATAATCGATTATAAAATAAAGTATTTACGGCATATTTGATTATTTTGGAAAAATTGCCCGCCTTCAGGTGTCAGTTTAACTGGATTTTAGTACTGAAAATGCTATACTCTGGTCTCAGAGAGAACGGATTATTAACCATTGTAGAGTAAGGAGAGCCGGAATTGAGTAAGGTTCTGATTATCGGCGCCGGCGGCGTCGGCAATGTCGTCGTCCAGAAATGTGCCCAGTTGCCGGGGGTATTTTCGGAAATTGTACTGGCCAGCCGGACGATCAAAAAATGTCAGGATATCGCCGCAAGCCTGAAACGGCCTATTACGGTCGAACAGGTGGATGCCGACGATGCCAAACAGGTCGCGGCCCTGATTCGCAAACACAAGCCCCAACTGGTGGTCAATGTCGCCCTGCCGTATCAGGATTTGCCGATTATGGACGGCTGCCTCGAGGCAGGGGTCGATTACCTCGACACGGCCAATTATGAGCCCAAGGACGTGGCCAAATTCGAATACAGCTACCAGTGGAATTACCATGACCGCTATAAAAACAAAGGCATCATGGCCCTGCTGGGCAGCGGCTTTGACCCCGGCGTGACCAATGTTTTCTGTGCCTATGCGCTGAAGCATTATTACGATGAAATCAACTACGTGGATATCGTCGATTGCAACGCCGGCGACCATGGCCATCCGTTTGCGACCAATTTCAACCCGGAAATCAACATCCGCGAAATCACCCAGAAAGGGAAATACTGGGAAAACGGCCAGTGGGTGGAAATCGACCCGATGAGCATACGCAAGGATATCAACTACCCCGAGGTCGGCCCCAAGGCATCGTATCTGCTGTACCATGAAGAACTGGAATCGCTGGCCAAGTATATCAAGGGCCTCAAGCGAATTCGCTTCTGGATGACCTTCGGCGAGCAGTACCTGACGCACCTGCGCGTGCTGCAGAATGTCGGCATGACGCGGATCGATCCGGTGGACTACGAAGGCCACAAGATTGTCCCGCTGCAGTTCCTCAAGGCTGTCCTGCCCGACCCCGGCTCGCTGGGCGTCAACTACAAGGGCAAGACCTCCATCGGCGTGATCTTTGACGGTGTCAAAGACGGCAAACGCAGGCAGATGATGATTTACAACGTCTGCGACCATGCCGAATGCTATAAGGAAGTCAAGGCCCAGGCCGTGTCTTATACGACCGGCGTGCCCGCGATGATCGGCGCCAAGATGATCTTAGAAGGCAAGTGGAAGGGCAAGGGCGTCTTTAATATGGAACAGTTCGACCCCGACCCGTTCATGGCCGACCTGAACCTCTACGGCCTGCCGTGGAAAATCATCGAAGGCAAGACGATTGATAATTAAGCCATCAAAAGCCCTGTCCGAATACCCTCGGGCAGGGCTTTTCTGTTTATGAATTAATACAAAACAGAGGAGAACAACGTAATGAAAATTCATTTGACAAGAGACAGTGTGTGTGCAGCAGATGATTTACATGCCCCTCATTTGTACAAATATGCAATTTTCGATAATGCGACCTATGAAGAAATTTGTCTGACTATTATCCGTTCTGATTATCTTCCAAAAATTTCTGGTGGACAAGCAACATGGAGTCTTGCCTCTGTTTTACCCATAGCGGTTATTGCACAACAATGGTCCAATCCCAAATTGCTGAATGTTGTTCATGATTTAAATGATTTGAATTTTGTAAATAATATTTTGAAAATTCATGTAAATTACCATGCTCAAATCGATCCTGAATTAGTTTATGAGGTTTTCTGGGGTTATGATTTCATGCCCATCCGAAAATGATTCGATTTATGTACCATATAAATACGGAATAGCTGTGGAATATTGATTGAAGGAGAATGCAAAATGTGTTTATTACTTTATCTTGCCAGTGATCAACCGCTGCCATTGCTTGCATGGGATGCAAAGAGTCCTGATTTCCATGTAAGCGAGTTGTATGCGGAACAGGAGCATGTCCGGAATCATCTTGATTTGCCCTATATTTACCAGTGTGGTTCAGAAGAACGCTGCGGTTGTGCATTCAACTATGGATGGGAATACCCGGAGTATCAGGACGATCCTGATCAATTGGAAATGGCCAAACGATCAAGGCTTAAGCTGTATCACTATCTCAAAACAAACAAAGTATTAAAAATCTATCCATGCGACGCTGAAGAAGAAAAGTATGGAGTTGAAAATAATCTGTCGATAAGAGTAGATGATCTATTAGACGATGATTTCATCTTTCAAAGCAGAATATTGCTGACGTTGACTGTCTGATCTCAAGTGAAAATAATATGACACAGAAATCTCTTCTCGGTTGTCTTCTCGGCACTGCGGTGGGCGATAGCCTTGGTCTTCCTTATGAAGGACTTCGCTCACGCAGGGCGGCAAGGCTTTTAGGCTCCCCGGACCATCATCGCTTTATCTTCGGGCGGGGGATGGTTTCCGACGATACGGAACACGCCTGCTTTGTGGCCAGGGCCTTGATTGAATCCCGGCTTGACCCCGTCCAATTTGAGCAATCCCTTGCCCGGTCGCTGAAATGGTGGCTTGCCTCGGTGCCGGCCGGAGTGGGAAAGGCAACGGCACAGGCTATTTTAAAGATGTGGCTGGGATTCGCCCCGGATAAAAGCGGTGTCTTTTCCGCCGGTAATGGACCTGCGATGCGAAGTCCGCTTTTGGGCGTTGTGTTTGCGGGACATCCGGAACGGATGAAAGAATTTGTGACGCGTTCCACTTGCATGACACATTCCGACCCGAAGGCATATTGGGGTGCGTTATGTGCAGCTCTGGCGGCTTCCATCAGTGCCGGGCAAAAGCCGATTACACCGCAGGAGTTTTTGTCTGACGTTCAGGAATCGCTTAAAGAGGAACCCGCCGAAGAGTTCATCAAGCTTGTTGTTCGGGCCTGCCAATCTGCCGCAAGCAGCGAGCCGGTATCGGAATTTGTCAAAACAGTTGGCTGCAACAAGGGTGTCTCAGGTTATATCTTTCATACAGTCCCGTGTGTCATTCAGGTGTGGCTTCGACATCAGCAGGATTTTGCAGCGGGGATACAGGAGATAATTGCTGCAGGGGGTGATACGGATACGACGGCGGCAATTTTAGGGGGCATTATCGGTGCCGGTGTGGGCGTAGAAGGTATTCCCGCAGCGTGGATACAAGGCATTTGGGAATGGCCCCGCTCTGTAAAATGGATGACCCATCTGGCAGCGGCTTTGGATCAGACTATTGCGAGGGAATCTGTTTTGGTGCCAGGTTATTGTATTCCGGCAATTCCAATTCGAAATATCATTTTTCTCCTGATTGTGCTCAGTCATGGATTACGGCGTCTCTTGCCGCCTTATTAAGTTTTAAACCGGTAAACTCCTTTATTTTTCTTCTATATTATTATTCACCCCACCCCAAATATTTCTTATCTTTTCCAATATGGGGATCTAAGGTAATGTGAGACTGTCTTTGCAAAACGGGGGATATTATGGGAACAAGCGATTTTTTGACAAGCAGTGCCAGTGCGATCTCGGGTGCTTATGCGACATTGAGCACGCTGTTTCAGGGATTGTCATCCGGGCAGCGCATCAACTCCGCCGCCGATGATGCCGCCGGGCTGGTCCTCGGCGAGCAGCTCCACGGCTACGGGGTCGAGTCCATCCAGGCCCTTCGCAATCTCAGCGATGGCGTCAGTATGATTCAGACCGCCGACGGTGCCGCCTCGGTCATTGGCGAAAATCTGATTCGCATGAAAGAACTGTCGATACAATCCGCCGGCGGCATCCTGTCAGAAAAACAGCAGCAGCTTATCCAGCGGGAGTTCGACCAACTGGCCGCCGAAAACGCCCGCATCGCCGAAACGACCGAATTCAACGGCATCAAGCTCTTTGCCGACGGCAAGTCCATCCAACTGTCCATCGGCTTTGGCAACATGCTTGCCATTCAGACGCAGGCCATTGCCGCGGTCTCCGGGGATCTGAGTGACACCACCCTGTCGGCGGCGGAAGGGGTGGATCAGGCGCTCAGCCAGCTTGCCGCCTTGCGGGGCGGATTGGGTGCGTCCATGAACGAAATGGAACTGGCCAGCCAGACCCTCGAAATCCAGATCGAAAACCTCATGGCCGCAGAGTCCCGCATTACGGATGTGGACGTGGCTCAGGAAACCGCCAATCTGACCGCGGTTAAAATCCTTGCCGAAGCCGCCATGGCGACACAGGCCCAGGCCAACCTCTCCGGCGAACTGGTTGCCGCGATCATGCGAAAATAAAGCCAGGCCGGCTCAAGGATATACTGATTCTGTGTAAAATTTTCCGTATCGGCGCGGCTAAAGACCTTTCAGCCGCCAGCTTTCAGCGCGTCTTTATCACTGCGGCTGGGCAGGGCCGCATTGCCCTGTGCATACATGCGGCATAAAAGCGGCCCTTATCCGCGGCAGGAAAATCATCCCCGTTGGAAACGACCCGCTATTATCAATTGGACAATAAACACATCATATTTTAAGTTGATACCCCAAAAGAATAAGATATAATCACTCCGCGTATGATTAATTCCCCGTGATACTCTGTTTTTGTCAAGCGTGCAGGTCTTCGACGGGCAGCGTTATGTACTGTAATGTATATACTATAGCGAGATAAAAATATGGCAACGTTATTGGTTCCGAGTAATAAAAAGACAAAGATGTACTGGGTGGTGATGGGGGTTGAACTGGTCGTGATTCTGGCCCTCGGGTATGGCTTTCTCTCCAAAGGAAAGCAGTTGAGCACCAAAGATGACCAGATCACCGAACTGGAAAAAGGCCGCGAAATCCTTGTTAGCCAGCTTCAGGACATGCAGAAGAACACGGTTTCCGCTGAAAATTACGCCCGCCTGACCACGGCCGTCCAATCCCTCAAGACTGCCGCCATCAGCTCCGGCCAGATGACGATTGCCCAGGCCGCCGGCCCCGAACAAATCTGTGCAGCCGTTCGCCAGATTCTCCAAAAACCCCAAACTCCCGTCGCGCCGACCACATCCCAGCCTTCTTCCGCCTCGGATATTGATTTCCATATTACGGTCGTTGACAATGAAATTGCCCGCCTCGGGGTGATCGACACCACCAAGCCGGATAAAAAATACGACCTCGCTATCTTCTACATGCAGAAGGTTCTGGATGGCATAGGGTATCAACGCGGCGGGGCGGTAACCAGCACCAGTCAGGCCGTGATGAAGTTCCAGACCGACAACCAGCTCAAAGCCGACGGCAAAATCGGCGCCAAGACCTGGGAAAAGGTCCGTCAGCTCTGGAATTCAAAGAAGCCCAAAGCCTAAACCGTGATCTCCACCCGGTTTCCTTCCGGATCAAGAAACACGCATTCATAATACCCATCCCCGGTGCGTCGCGGCCCGTCGATGTTGCGATATCCATCCATTGACAGCTTCCGAGCTAATTCGTCCACTTTCTGCTCTGACCCCACAGAAAAAGCAAGGTGAGCGTAGCCCAGCCGTTGGCCCCTTGGGTCTGTCTGATTCTGGCAGACATCCGGCCGCCGCATCAATTCCAGCCTGGCCCCGTCCTCAAAACTCACAAAATATGATTCAAAGCCCATTTTCGGATTCCGATATGGATCCCCCGACCGCCCCCCGAAGCAGCGGGTATAAAACTCGCGCATTAATTCTAAGTCATTGACCCACAAGCCGATATGTTCGATTCTCAAGGTGTGCCCCCTGGTTGTTATTGAAAATGTTCAAACGGCTTGCCCGCCACCGAAAACGGACGGAAGCGACCGATATTGTTCAGTAAACCCAGCGCAATCATATTCACCATCAGACTCGACCCGCCATAGCTGACAAACGGCAGCGTCAGGCCCGTAATCGGCATCAGTCCCAGCGTCATGCTCACGTTCACCGAGACCGCAACCGCGAACATCGCGATAATCCCCACTGCCGTCAGCCGGGCAAATGGGTCCGTGTTTAAATAGGCAATTTCCGCCCCGCAGGCAAACAGCACCGCATACAATAGTATCACGAGCACCCCGCCCCCAAATCCCCACTGGTGAGCAATCAGCGCAAAGATAAAGTCATTATGCCGCTCCGGGAGGTATTCATATTGGCTGTAAGGGCCTTTGCCATAGCCATAACCCGCAAGCCCGCCCGAAGCAATCGCCTGCTTGGAATGCATCAGATGATATCCCTCATTTTTCTTCCAGTCCCGCAGACGCGATGGTGAGCCGACTAATATCTTGGCCAGGGTTGGATGCTCCGAAGCCGCCTGAAAAATCCGCTCATTCTGCAGCAGCACACACGAAATCCGCATCTTCTGATAATCGTGCAGCATGGTCCACAAAAACGGACTGACCACAACCGCAAGTCCAATAAATAAAAGGAGATGCCGCACACGCGCCCCCGCCACAAACAGCATCGAAAACAGCATCGGCATCAGCAGCATCGTTGTCCCCAGGTCCGGCTCCAGCAGAATCAGTGCCATCGCCAGCACGGTCAGTGCAAAAGGCCCGGCCAGCCCGACAAGGTGCCGGTAATTGCTGCGAAATCGCAGATACCATGCCAGGGCCAGGATGTATGCGATCTTGCAGAACTCCGACGGCTGAATCTGGATATAATGACTCGCCGTTCCCAGTCGAATCCAGCGTCGGGAGCCTTTAACATACGGAACAAAGGGGATGTCGATCCATTTATCCAGCAATATGACCATCAACAGGACTAAGATGACCCCGTAAATCCAGTAACTGGCCTGTCCAAGCCGTCGATAATCAATCAGATTCACGATAAAAAAGGAAAATAATCCTGCGAAAGCAAACACGAGCTGCTTTTTCCAGGCTCCCGCATTGGGATTCGATTTGTCGGGATTAAGCGTAATGGTGTCAATATCAGTATTATCAGACCCGGAAACTTCCGTTGCGTCCTCCTCCGTATCCGTTAGAGGGTTGCCCGCACTGTAAATCCCGGCCATGCCGATTCCGAATAATGCCAGGGCGGACAGCAGCATAATAATCCGCAACACAGCCAACCGGCCCGAAAAGATGCTAACTATTTCTATATTCATAGCTTATATAATCAATTACAATCTGATTAAGGAGTCTATTTATCTATTAATAAGGCATCCATTTACTTAACGCGAATTCAAGGCGTTTATCAATATTAATATCGATAAATATTTACTATTATTCCTAAAATTCCAGAATCATGCCTCGTTATTTTATCGGAAATAATAAGGGCCTCAAAAAATAATATTTTTTTCATGCATTTGCTTGGATTACCGGGCCTTGTTTCCGGACAGTTTTCAATACTGAAAACGGCCTTATTAGGGCCTGTGGCACGAAAATTTTTACTTTTTCATAATTTTTTTACTTGCATCCAAACCCGCTTTTTAGTATTATCAGCGTTGTAATAGCTGGAGTAATCCCGAGTAAGGGCAAACAAAAGCAATTACGGGGGGATAGATATGAGTAAGACAAGTATTTGGGGATCGGAGAAAAGAGGGTAACATCCCGGACGGAAGAACGGGACGTTTTTTAATGTAGCGTATTCTCATTATGCACCGGAAGCAAGGCCCGGTGGGTGATGAACAAATAGAGAGAAGAAGAGAAGAAAAAGAGAAAGGAAGGTGTCAGATGAAAAAAACCCTTGCAATGCTCCTCGTTTTAGCCCTTGTGGCCCCGGCTATGGCCGTTACGTTTACGGCTTCTGATGCGGGAAGTAAAGTCCTGAAGATTGATTACACTCTGGCTTCTGGTGAAGTCCTCCGCGGTCTGGCTCTGAAGCTGACCCGCACGACCGGCGATATGGTGGTTAACGCTGGCGCTGATGTTACAGTCGCCCCGTTCAACACCTATATTGATTATGCATTCAGCAATGCCGGTTATGAGATTGGTCAGGGTCACCCGGTTGCCAATCCGGCCGCCGCTGGTGTTGCAACTCTCCCGGCCAGTGCGTTCGTGATTAGTGTTGGCTATCTGGATCAGGGTGGCAATCAGGCCGGTATTGCTGCAAACGGCAGCATTCTGGTTCAGTTGACCGGTTCTGCGGAATCCTGCTTTGACATCGAGATGGATACTCTCCGGGGTGGCGTTGTTGGTGACAATGTGGTTGCCCCCGCCGCCGGCTGGAAGATCTCTCAGTGCGTAGCTGCTGGCGAATGCTATACGGGTCCTGATTTTGCTCAGTGGACTCTGGTTGGCAAGCCCACAAGCTGGTGCACCGCGACCCAGTGCCACGGCGATGCAAACGATGCCGTTGAACAGATTGGTAAAGGTTCATTCCGTGTTGGTTATGCCGATTTGAACATTCTGGTTGCTGGATTTTCAAAGGTTTATGTTGATCCCGTGGCTTCTCCGTGGATTGCGGCAGACTTCAATCATGCTGCTGAACAGATTGGTAAAGGTTCATTCCGTGTTGGTTATGCTGACTTGAACGTTCTGGTCAACTATTTCGCAAAGGCCGGCGTTCCGACAGATTGTTTGACTGCCGCTCCAGTGAAACCGTAATTGAAATTAAAATTTAAACGACACACACTTCACACGAAGATTAGATTAACAGTAGTTTGTACAAACAAACAAATTCCGAAAGGAGAACGATGATGAAGAAGTTGATGGTTCTTGCTCTGGTTCTTAGTGTTGTTGGTCTTGCGAGTGCAGGATATTCTTTCAAGGTTAATGATGCGGATTATGCTGGTTCAGCCGAAGTCCAGAAAGGTTTAGTTACAATCATTTTGAAGGGTGATGCAGCGACTCAGCTTATTGGTGGTCTGTATGGTTTGATGCCCGTAAGTGCAGAAGTCATTGGCCCCGCTGGAAATTTAGCTGGTATTACGCTCTATCCTGAATATGTTGGATTGGACTACTTGGTTGATGGCACGAATCTCGGCGGTCAGGATAACCGCCCGTTAGCTGGTGACTGGATGAAGATTGTCTATGACATTCAGCAGGACACCGTTCTTGACATTTATGACTATGCCGTAAGTGCTACAGCTCCTGCCGGAACGATTGCTTTGACAGTTATTCCGGAACCCATCACGATGGGTCTGCTGGCCATCGGTGGTCTGTTCATTCGTCGGAAAAAATAATTCCTGCGATGCAATTTAAGAACCAAAGCATCTCCTAAGTGTGTAAAGAAGCCCTTCCTTGGAAGGGCTTCTTTTTTTATGGATAAATCCCATTTTCACAAAAAGATTGCCTGAATCCTGATTGACTATATAATTTAGCTTGTTGGCTATAAAATGAAAAGACTATTATGCAGGGTAAAAAAGTATGCTTAAGTATTTATTATTCATTTTAGTGTCGGGATTATTTCTCACAGGTTGTGCAAATCCTACAAAGGTGGTACTTGAAGGAAATGAATCTTTTCCGAAAGAAGTTGCGGGAGTATGGGTTTCGGAAGACAAGACCTGGACAATTGTTTTTGAGGAGACAGGTGTCATTGAATATGCAATTATTCCATTAGGTGAAGTCCGAGTTCAACCCGGAAAAACAACTCGGTTTTCGATTCCTAAATATGAGGGCAAGGGAATCTATGAACCTGGAGACTGGCAGGTAGCGTATTCTTCGGAAAGCCGTGAACTTAGTGTGACGTTGGAACTTAAGCATTTCTATCAGGATGTTGGAAATCATGCCATAGAAGGACAAACAACCGATTACCTGGTAGGACGGTTGTATGAAGATAATAAGACATGGATTGCGGACCTTCAGAGTTCAGGCAAGATTGAAGCCCTGATATTCGACGGCTGGACGCTTAAAGAACGCAAAGAGATGATTAATAATCCAGAGCCGGAATATCGAGGTAAAGTTGTATTTCACAAAGTAAACTAATCGTTCTTTTGCACAGCACTTTGAGATTTCTTAAACTTGACCAGAATTAGATATTCTTTCATGGGTTCCGCACGTTTTTCTTCATTGATATATTTGAAAAAGGCAATGGCTTTTTCGAGAACAGCAATTGCCTTATCGAACTCTTTCTGTTTTTCAAACGACTGGGCTAATGAGATGTGCAGGTTGATTTCATAAGGGTTGAGGTCGATTGCTTTTTGGAAATAAATAGAGGCCTGAATATAATCGCCCGTTTCCATAAGTGTGGATGCAAGAAGAAGCAACGTATTTAGGGATTTAGGATCTTTCACAAGCTGTTCTTTGAATCCATTAATAGCAAATTGAAATTCTGTTTTTGCATCGTTGGGGTCGATTTCCTGAAGCATAATGGCTAAGTTAAGATGAATTCCTGCAACATTGACTTTTTCTTCAGCGTTCTGGTTATACGTAATTGCCTTGCGGAAATATTCAATAGCTTCTTGAGGTTTTTTGAGACTGGTCATTTGTAAGGCAATTTCATTATAGCCGAGGATGGACAGTGTGGGATCAACCTGTATCATCTTTTGATAAGCTGCAATGCTTTCATTAAACTTGCCTTGTTTTTTGAATTCCTCGGCTTGTTCTTTGAATTTCATTGCAAGGGTATCTGTGGTACTTCGTCGCACAACTGGAGCAAGCATGTTTTCGACGGGGGCAAAGTTGTCGTTGAGAACGATGTTTTTAGCTTTCTGTTTCAATTCACCGATTTCAGAATAATTTAGATGCCATATATCAGATCCCCTGCTATAGTTGCCAATAATATCTTGGATGGGAACTTCTTTCCGTGATGCGACAAGAACGAATGTATTTCGTATGTTGTGTGGAGCGTGTTCTGTCATGACATATAAATACGGAAATGATCTCTCAAGTGTACTAATCATACTCCCCAGGAATAGACCTGAGTCATAAACTTCGATAAGATTAACCATGTAAACGCCATCTTCCTTGAGGATTTCCAATATTTTTTCGTTGAATTCCTGGGTTACAAGTTGAAATGGCACAGTATAATCATTGATTGCATCTTCATAGATGAAATCATAGAGAGGAATAGTCTCACCTATCCGTTTCTTTTCAAGCAATTCATCTACATAATTACGGGCATCTAAAGAGATAGAATTGATTGTTGTGTTGCTGGGTAATCCAAAGGCAGAATTTGCTGCTTTTGTTACGCCGGGATCAATTTCAGCGACATCAATATGGCTGCCTGGCCAATTCTTTTCCAGGTATCGCGGATAAACATAGCCTCCTCCGCCAATGACCAGAAAGTTCTGGGGTGTTTGTGATGGACGTAAACCATGTGTGATACTGGCGTAAATATGAGTATAAAAATATTGAAGATTGAAAGGATCATCCATTAACACTTCACTATGTTTCAATTTATCCTGGATAAAAAGGCGTCGATCTGGTGTTTCTGAGATCTGCTTTACCGCCACATAACAGTACGGAGTCTCGTCCCGATAAATAATTGTTGGGTCGGCTTTTTCACGAAGTCCCAGCGTTGTTCCAGTGGTTTGGGCACTTGCGTTACTGGAAAATCCTAAGAACAAAAAAAAAGCAAGCGCCGCCGCCCAGGCATAGAAGAACCAGAATTTTGCCCAATACAATATTGCAAGAATCAGGAGTGCAATTGATACGGTCCAGATAATGTTAATTGTCCCCATGGCGGCGATCAGATAAAATCCGGCCAGAAATGTCCCCGCAATGCTTCCTGCGGCGCCCCATGCATAGATGGTGCCGACTGTTTTGCCCGTGGCCTGTCCCTGGTCTAGTGCCATTTTGGCGACGACCGGGCTGATGGTTCCCAAAATCGTTGAGGGCAGCAGGAAAACAATAGCAATATGCAAAAATACGCGTGTCGGCCAATTTAAATGCCACAGCCAAACCCAATTGCCCACGAAGTTATTCAAAACGATAATCACCACACACGCCACGGAGGCGAGTCCAAACAGACAGGCCAGTGTTTTACGTGCCTGGAATTTATCCGCGATCCGGCCGCCGATGTAATTACCGATGGTAATGCCCGCCAGGACCACACCGATAACCGAAGTCCACGTATAGAGCGATGAGCCGAGATGCCGGGCGATGAGCCGGCTGGCTACCAGTTCAATAATCATGATACAGGCACTCGAAATAAAAACCGTCAGACTCGGCGCTAACAGCTTGGCAAAACCCGGCTTACTCATACAATCCCTTTCCGTGAGGACTATTTCAGAGTTTATCTAAATATACTGATCCTACTTGAAATTTTCCGTTTCGTCGCGGCTAAGTATAGTAGCTTTAACCACTTGCTTCTTTTGCTCGCGGAATAATCATACCCGTTGGGTATAAATCCCTTATCAACTCGGGGCAGACCATGCCATAATTATAGGGTTCTTCCCCTGTCGGACAAGTACCTTTTTATCGTCAATAATTCACAGGGACCTTAAGTGTATCTTGCCGCTCGATTTATCGTAAAGAGTTTTTGCTGCATACCCCAGCATTGCGTTTGAGGCGGTCCAGGCCGAGGCGGTGGACGGGGGAATTTTTAAAAAGATTCAGGAAGTCGTCTTTGGTCCACGTCATAATCTCCTGCGGAATAAGTAAATTTCGCTGGGGATAGTATTGAAAATCACGATTTTTACGTGCCGGTGCGGCCGTCTGGTAGGGGCAGGCCAGCAGGCAGTTATCGCACCCGAAAAGCCGGTTTCCAATTTTATCATGATGTATTTCTGGAATATCCTCTTTTTCCTCAATCGTCAAGTAGCTGATACATTTTCGACAATCATACTCGCCATTATGCCCCAAAGCCCCGGTTGGGCAGGCCTCGATACACCGATTACAAGATCCGCAATAGTCTTTATCCATCGGCACATCGGCCGGCAGCTCCAGCGTCGTAATCACAGAACCAAGCAGCAATTGCGCTCCCAGTTCCGGATGTATCAGACAGTGATTCCTGCCAATAAACCCCAGCCCGGCCCGCTTCGCAAAACTCCGCTCCGCCAGCGGCACCGAATCCACGCAGATTTTGCACTCCACCGGCCCTGCAATCGTTTGTACCATAAAAGCAACCAGCTTCCGCAGCCGGGCCTTGATAAAGTCGTGGTAGTCTTCGTACAGGGCGTAATCCGCGACCTTGCAAGGCCCATTGTGGGCAGTCTCGGCAGGCTTATAGCTTAATGCGACACAAATCATCGATTTCGCCCCATCCAGCAGCAGGGCGGGATTGAATCGTTTGTCGATATTGCGTGTCAGGTACTCCATCCCGGCTGCGTTCCCCCGTTCCAGCCAGCCCACAAAATGCCGACGCTCGGCCTCCTTAATTGGCTGGGCCGATGCCACTCCCACCAGGTCAAACCCCAGTTCCAGGGCTTTCTGCTTGATCTGTGTCTTGATATCCATAATCTCTGATTATACCCGAATTCTGCCTGTCCAACTCCTATTTTCTGTCGAAATGACAGACCCATAAATACTACCAAAAATTCTACTGCATTTCATAAAACAAGCAATACCAAAGAGATAGGGCGGTAGTAAGACAAAGTCCAATTCTGGCACGCGATTTGTATTTTATCTTAATGTGTGGTTTGAAAAGTCAAAAAGGCATAAACAATTTTTTGGAGGATACGACTATGTTGATGACAAGAAGACTACCATTTTGGGACATGGACCGGATGTTTGACGAGATGAGCCGGATGTTCGACACCTTCGGCGGGCCTCTCGGGCTTCGCAGCGTTCCCGGCGGAACGTTTCCCGCGATGAACGTGTATGACGCCAAAGACAAGCTCGTCGTGACCGTCGAGATTCCCGGCGTCGATCCCGCAGCCATCGAACTGAGTGTCCAGGAAAACAGCCTGACCTTGTCGGGCAAACGCAGCGACACCGAAAACGGCAAGGGTCGGTATTATCGCAAGGAACGCCCCACGGGTGAATTCCATCGCACGATTACCCTGAACGAAAAGGTTGACCCTGCCGGCGTTACAGCGTCCTACAAAGACGGCATCCTGCGGATTGAGATGCCCAAGGCCCAGGCGGTCAAGCCCCGGACCATCGCAATCAAAGCCGAGTAACACGCTAAACAATAGTCATAAAACATGTTATGGGAGGTAACTGCCATGAAAGACATAGAAAAGAAACAGCAGGCGAATATTACTCGCCGCGAAGAACGCAACACGTTTCTGCCGGCGACGGACATCTGGGAAACACCCGAGGAGATTACCCTCCGGATGGATATGCCCGGCGTCAGCAAGGATAATCTGGAAATCAAGGTTGAAGGAGATACGCTGACGGTTCACGGCGGTGTGTCGCAGGACCAACCCGGCCATGCGTTGTATGCCGAGCAGCGGATTGGAGATTTCCATCGGGAATTTTCACTCAGCGACGACCTCGACCGCGAGAAGATCAACGCAGTACTGAATGCGGGCGTCCTGACGCTGACGGTGGCCAAGGTCGAAAAGGTCAAACCCAGAAAAATCCAGATTCTTGCCAACTAAACAACGTGTGCGATGCAGGGTTTGCATCGATGATGGGATGTCCAAAAGAAAAAGAGCGGTTCAACGCCGCTCTTTCTTTTTATGCCGAGAAGCATAAATGGATTATCGTGAGAAGCGTCCCTGCAGAAACCGCCGTGGCTGGAAGAAGAATTTTTCCATGGCTGTCATCTTGGTTCCGGCCGGTTCGTCGGTGGCCAGCGACTGGAAAATCAGGCAGGCCGGCAGACGCAGCAGAGTGCTGCATACAAAAATGCTGTGAAGCTGGAAGTGCGTGATATTGGGCAGCATCGGCCCCAGCCAGCCGCCCAGTGCCGACCCGGCGAAGTAAAAGATAGCGGCGATGGCATTCATATACGAAATATAGGCCAGCCGCTGACCGGAGGGCAGCTCGCCGATGCTGTAGTTGAACGTCAGGAGCTGGAATCCGCCCCAGGCCAGCCCGGCGATGGCATTAAGGCCCAGCAGGTACCAGAAGTTGCCGCTGATCAGCCAGCAGGCCGGCAGCAGCAGAATCAGTGTCGCCGCCAGACGCATCGGCATGATATTGCCCAGCCGGTCGGAAATCCGTCCCCACAGCCCCAGGCTGAACACCGTTGTCAGCGGGACAATCAATTGCACACAGCTATACTGAAAATATGTGAACTTCAAGTCGTTCAGCATGTGCAGTGCGAAAAATGGCGACGCAAAATACGCCCCGAAGTAGATCAGCGAAAAGGCCAGGATGAATTTGCCGTAGGAGTGCGTGTGTATCTGGCTGATGAAATCCGTAAACGAAATCTGCTTTTGCGGCTGATGATGAATGTGTTGAGGCTCATAATGCCAGAACAGCACACCCGTGGCCATCCATCGCGTTGCCACGCAGACAAACCACAGCACGGTAAAGACCGCAATCACATTGTCGGTGCGGTCCAGTGCCAGCCCCGCCCCCACGCAGGCCAGAAACTGCGACAGCGTCATCATGCTCGTGCGAAAGCTGAAATACTTGCCGCGCATCCGTCGCGGCACGATATAGCTCATCCAGTCGGCCCAGGCCCCGGCACTGATGCCATTGGCGGCGGCGGCAATCAGCATCGCCGCAATACTGCACCAGACGGCATGCTTTGGAATCAGATAAATCATCAGGGCGAAGGGCACCAGAAACAGCGCCTGCAGGGCGGTGCCGAGAATCACCAGCGTACGGTAATTTTTCGCCCAGCCTAAAATCGTCGGCACCCAGATCTGAATGAATCCGCCGGCCAGCAGATAACTGCCGAAGCCCACCCCGACGGCAAATTTGCTGCCGCCCATGTCGTTGAGATACGGCACGTAAAAATTCTGCATCAGGCCGATGGCCACCATGGCCAGCATCCCTTCGACGACAGACAACCGCATTGTCCGCTGGCGCTGGTCGCGGTCGGCATACGAATATAAATCGGGGCTATCCTGTCTATTTTCAGTCATTGTGAATCCGGATTCCAGTTAAAATTATGCGCCATACGATACCACAAAAGTGAGGACGTGAAAAGCATCTGGTTAAATTCTGTAAAAATCTATCTTTTGCGTCCATATCTATTCTTAAGTCGTTGAAAGGATGGAATTTCCCGCAAACGGCGCTGCACAAAGTGAAAGCAGAAGACCTGTGGACAATCCGGTGCGAGCAAAGATTTTCGGTTTTGTTGAAACAAATTTCCATCTTTGCCGTCTTACTCTATGAAAGCCGCAGAACAAGTTAAGAAAAAAAATCGGCAGAGAGTTGACGCCGAGGATTGGATAGAAGAAAGGAGTTACCATGATGATTCGATTTACGTGCGACCAATGCGGTCATGTATATGCCCTCGGCGAAACCTATGCCGGAAAAAAAGTGCGATGCGGGCAATGTCAGCGGGTGCTGCTGGTTCCCGTCGTACAGCCGCAGACTCAGCCTGCCGATACGATTCGTTACGCAGCCGACGGCATCACGCCGGACTTCAGCGAATTCTTCATGGCGATGCTCAAGCATGAACGTGAAGCGCCGCCGCTGGAAATGGCACATCGATAAAACACAAGCGGCCGTCTGCTGGGATGCAAACGGCCGCCGAGATTGCTTTTGAATTTCTAATCGCCGTTGATTACTTTTCCGTTGACGGCGATTTTTCTTTTTCCGCTTTTCGATCCGCCATATAGTCGGCCCACAGCGATTCAAGTGACGCACCGGTCAGGTCGGTGAAAATACTTTCCTTGTATTCGCCCTTGCGTGCAGCGGTATTGATTTTGGTCACGATGCCCGGGCAGCGGTCGGTTTCCAGCCACAGGAAAAATCCGCCGGTGACCTGGTAGCTGTCGCGATACCCGTTGGCTTTATTGCTCATGGGGAACCAGCTTAGCGGCTTGCCTTCATACAGCGCCCAGCGCAGATAATCCGCGACACCCTCGGTAACCCAGCCGGGGAGGCGGCTTTTGTATTGCTGGACCACGTGCACCAGTTCATGGAAGACCAGTCCGATATCGTCGGGGTGTTTGGTAATCCAGCCCGACATCACGGTAATCTGCTTGTTCGAGGTCCATGCGATGCCTTCGTCGCCTTTGCGGAAAACCAGTTTGACATCCGTAGGCGCTTCAAAATCCCTGGTGGGGATGAAGTTCAGCAGCCGCGGATGCCACTGTTCGATCAGTTCCTTGGCCTGATTGGCCCATGCCACCAGTTTCGCATCGTCCTTGATTTCCTCGACATCCAGCGTCACGGTCACTTTGGCACAGGTCCAGCCGGCCAGAGTCAACAGTATTGCCGCCGTACACACCCAATTCTTCATCGTCATTCTCCTGATTGCTTGATTGTTAACCACACCACAATAATTACGCAGAACCGGCAGTATATCGCAAACCTCCGTCTAAAAGCAAGTTTTTACTTTCAAAACGCAGTATTCTTTATACAATAGCAGTCAGGTTGTTAATACAATTAAAAAAGACAATAGAAAGGAAGCAAACATGAACAGCCGAAGGGTAGTGTCATCCATCGCAGTGTTACTCATCGCCATCAGTCTGACCATCGCAGGATGCTCATCATCGAAATTGTCCTGCAGCCAGGTCCAAAGTCAGCTCAAAGACTCGACCAACAAGGCCGTCATTCCCGTGCCGCGTCCGGATGACTGGTGGACCAAACGCCATGCCGCCGTCGTTGAACGCGTCAAGCAGGGCAATGTCGGTATTCTGTTTCTTGGCGACTCCATCACCCACGGATGGGATGGTCACCAGGACCTGTGGAACAGCTATTTCGGCAAATGGAATCCGGTCAATGCCGGCTTCAGTGGCGACAAGACCGAACATGTCCTCTGGCGTCTGGAGCACGGCACTGTTGACGGCATCAGCCCCAAACTGGCGGTCATCATGATCGGTACCAACAACTCCGGCGGCGACCAGTACACCTCCGAACAGATTGCCGAAGGCATCGAAGCGATTGTCTGCACCCTGCGGACCAAACTGCCCCAGACCAAGGTGCTCATCCTGGCCATCTTCCCGCGCGGCGACGACGCCCAGCGCAAAGACCAGACCCGGGGCGCGACCTACAATCCGCAGTGGGCCAAGAACGACAAGGCCAGCCAGCTTGCCGCCCAGCTTGCCGACGGCAAGATGATTTTCTTCCTCGATATCAATCCCAAATTTCTCAATGACCAGAACGTGATGACCCGCGAGGTCATGCCCGACCTGCTGCATCCCAACAAGCAGGGCTATATCATCTGGGGCGAATCCATTCTGCCCACCGTTGAGAAACTGATGAAATAAGAGAACAGCAGACCCGCGTCCATGCCTGCTCGTATCGCCTGATGCGAGCAGGTTTTTTTTATGGGGCGATTCTGCCGGGATTGTCCTGCATAAACGAATCCATTTTTTGCTTTAATGCACCGCTATATTGGATATAATGCTGTCGTTCGAAATAACAGGGTAATTCCATACAGGAGTACAATATGGCCAAGGCAAAGATTAAAAAGATAGCGGTCATGACCGGCGGCGGAGACTGCCCGGGCTTGAACGCCGTCATTCGCGCCGTCGTCAAGACGGCAATCAATCATTACGACCTCGAGGTCTATGGTATCGAAGACGGCTACCAGGGTCTTATCGAGGACCGGATTAACCCGCTGGATTATCAGAAAGTCAGCGGGATTCTTACCGTCGGCGGCACCATTCTCGGGTCGTCGAACACCTCCAATCCGTTCTGCTACCCGATTACCCTCGGTAAAAAGACCGTCAACAAAGACGTCTCCGAGCAGTGCGTCATTAATCTCACCAAACGCGGCATTGATACCATGATCTGCATCGGCGGCGACGGCACGATGAACTCCGCGGCGGCCTTTGTCAAAAAAGGCCTGACGGTCATGGGCGTCCCCAAAACCATCGACAATGACCTGTACGGTACCGACATCACATTCGGATTCGACACCGCCGTCAATACCGCCACTGAAGCCATCGACAAACTTCACACTACCGCCAGCTCGCACCATCGCGTGATGCTGCTGGAAGTCATGGGCCGCTACGCCGGCTGGATTGCCCTGTATGCCGGGGCCGCCGGCGGGGCGGATGTGATTTTAATTCCTGAAATCCCGTATGATATCAGCAAGGTGGCTGACTATGTGATTCGCCGCTCCAGGACCGGCCGGCGGTTCAGCATCATTTGTGTGGCCGAAGGCGCCAGGGCCAAAGGCGGCAAGATGGTCGTGGCCAAAAAAATCGCCAACAGCCCCGACCCGATTCGTCTGGGCGGCATCTCCTTTATGCTGGCCGACCAGTTGGCCGACCTGACCGGTATTTCCTGCCGGGCGGTCAATCTCGGACATGTCCAGCGCGGCGGCGTGCCCAGCCCGTTTGACCGGGCGCTGGCGACCCAGTTCGGCCATTTTGCGATGGAACTGCTGATGAAGGGCAAGCCCAACCGGCTGGTCGTCATGAAAAACGGCCGGCTCGACAGCATCCCGCTGGGCCAGACCGCCGGTCGCATCAAGACTGTACCGATGAATCATCCGCTGATTGCCGCCGCCAAAGCCGTCGGCACCAGCTTTGGAATATAACGCGATTCGGGGCGATGCCCCGGATGGATGTGCCTCATCGAAATATACCCAACGGGTATGATTATTCCGCGAGCAAAAGAAGCAAGTGGTTAATTCCACTGTACTTAGCCGCGACGAAACGAAAAATTTGAAGTAAGATCAGTATAACGCCCTGAAAGGGCAGCATAAGAAATCCCTTTCAGGGCGATGCTCTGATGAATTTAACTCAGGATAAGACAATCTGCCAACTCGTTTCCCGCCTGCAGCAGACCGCCAGGGGGGTGGTCAAAGCCGACGGGACATGGGGATCCTTTGCGCCCTTGCTGGCCGCGCATATCGCCAAAACACTCAACCGTCCGCTGCTGTATATCAGTCCGCACATCGACGACGCCGACCGCGTCTGCGACGACCTGCAGACCTTCGGCGGCGCACAGGCTCAGACCTTCCCGGTCTGGGAAAGCCCGCCGGGCAATGAAGACAACCTGACCGACGAAATCGGTTCTCAGCGGCTGCGTCTGGTGCTGGAGTTGTCCCAGCCTGCCAGCGGCCCCCGCAGCGGCATGATTTCCACCTCGGTCCAGGCCCTCAATCAGCCCATCCCCAAAGTCGATACCCTGCGTCAGCGCGGGCTGGAACTGGCCGCCGGCAAAACCCTCGACCCGCAGGACATCATCGTCTGGCTGGTCGAAGCGGGCTTTGAGCGAACCGACAGCGTGGACTATCCCGGCCAGTTCGCCCATCGCGGCGGGATTCTGGATATCTTTGCCCCCGTCAGTTTGACCTCAGCGGGGTCCTCGGTCTCCGAGCCGCAGGCGGTCCGCGTGGAGTTCTTCGGCGACCAGATCGAAAGCATCCGCCTGATTGACCTGGACACCCAGCGCTCCGGCGAAGCACTCAAACAGATTACGCTGGTCGCCGCCGTGGGACAGAGCCTGTCCATTGCGCAGGCGACGGAGTTATTCATCGATGTCCTGCCGCCGGAGACGATTGTCGTGCTGGAAGAGCCGACCCAGATTGCCGAAGTCTCGGAAGTCTTTCTGAGTCGCCTCGACGACCCGCGAGGAATGTTCCCGTGGGCGGCAATCTATAAGGCCCTGCAGCGGTTTACCTGCCTGGAAATCAGCCGCTTTGCCGCCGATTCGGACAGCATTCATCTGGACGTCACCAGTGCCCAGGAATTCGAACACAAGGCCGGCAGCCTCTGGAAGGAAGGCCGCAACGCCCTGACGGATTTAATCGAACGGGCCGTGGACTGCCGCGTTCTGCTCTATTGTGAAAATCAGGCGGAGATGACCCGCGTCAAGGAAATCCTCCAGCAGACCGCAGGCGGTGTCCCGCCGCATCTGACACTGCGGACCGGATTCGTATCGCAGGGCTTTATCCTCCGCAGCCTGCGAACGATTGTCATCAGCCATCACGAACTGTTCGGCCAGGCCTCCGTCCGGCGGCGCATCCGCACGCTGCGGTCGGTCTCGCCGATTGACAGTCTGATGGACCTGCGCAAGGGCGATTACGTCGTTCATGTGGCCTACGGCATCGGCCGTTTTCTGGGTATCGAGATGATGGAAAAGGCGGGCCGCACCGGTGAATACCTGACTATCGAATATGCCGACAAGGTGCGGATTCACGTCCCCGCCTCCAACATTCACCTCGTGCATAAATTCATCGGCTCCATGCCGCGCCGCCCGATGCTCAGCCGCATCGGCACCAAAAAATGGGAAAAGCAAAAACAGCAGGTCGCCGTCGGTGTGGAGGAACTGGCTGCCGAACTGCTGGAAGTGCAGGCCCAGCGACAGAAGCTCGGCGGCTTTGCCTTTGGTGCCGATACGTTGTGGCAAAAGGAATTCGAAGAATCCTTTCCGTATCAGGAAACGCCCGACCAGTTGACCGCCGCCGACCAGATCAAACGCGACATGGCCGAGGCGATTCCCATGGACCGCCTGCTGTGCGGCGACGTCGGCTACGGCAAGACCGAGCTGGCGATGCGTGCGGCGTTCAAGGCTGTCCAGGCGGGAAAACAGGTCGCGGTGCTGGCCCCGACGACGGTGCTGTGTGTCCAGCATGGCCGGACCTTTGCCGAACGCTTCGCGGAATTTCCCGTCACGGTTGAAGTTCTTAACCGATTTACGTCGCCCAAACAGGTGCGGGATATTCTCTACGCCGCGCGACAGGGCAAAGTGGATATTCTGATTGGCACCCACCGCCTGCTCAGCGACGATGTCGGCTTCAAAGACCTCGGCTTGCTGATTATCGATGAAGAACAGCGTTTTGGCGTCGAGCACAAGGAACGCCTCAAACGCTTCCGTGTCAATGTCGATGTCCTGACGATGTCGGCCACGCCGATTCCGCGGACGCTGCACATGGCGATGATCGGCCTGCGGGATATCAGTTCGCTGGCGACGCCGCCGCTGGACCGCCGCAGTGTGGCCACGCGGGTCTGCCGCTTTGACCGCGACACCATCCGCAAGGCGATTCGCTTTGAACTCGGACGCGAAGGCCAGGTCTTCTATCTGCACAACCGTGTCCAGACCATTAACGGCGCCGCCCAGATGGTGCGGGATATTATCGCCGACGATTCCGTGCGGGTGGATGTCGCCCATGGCCAGATGCACAAGCACGAACTGGAAGATGCGATGGTGCGTTTTGTCAAGGGACAGACGCAGGTGCTGGTCTGCTCGACGATTATCGAAGCCGGACTGGATATCCCCAACGCCAACACCATGATTATCGTCGATGCCGACCGCTTTGGCCTGTCGCAGCTACACCAGCTTCGCGGTCGCGTCGGCCGCTACAAGCACCGGGCCTATGCGTACCTGCTCCTGCCGGCCAGCCGTCCGGTCAATCCCATCGCCGCCAAGCGTCTTAAGGCCATCGAGGAATTCTCGCAGCTCGGTTCGGGTTTCCGGATTGCCCTGCGTGACCTCGAGATTCGCGGGGCCGGCAATATCCTCGGTCCCGAACAATCCGGCCATATCAACACCGTCGGCTACGAACTCTATTGCCAACTGCTCGGCGAGGCCGTCGCCAAACTCCGCAACGAGCCGGTCGAGCAGCCCGCCATGACCGCCATCGACCTGGGCTTCCATGTCGGCATCCCGAAAAATTACATCGCCTCCGACCGCCAGCGGCTGGAGGTTTATCGCCGGGCCGGTCAGATGCGGACTGCCGCCGATATCCGACGCTTCGAGGAGGAATTGCGGGATTTATTCGGCCCGCTGCCCGACTCGGTGCGAACCCTGCTGGATATTGCCGAACTGCGGATGTATGCCGCCCGGTGGAAAATCCGCAGCCTCATCGTGCAGGGCATGGATTTGATATTCTCATTCGAAGAGGGGGCCTATACCGCCGACCTGTTCGCACGCAGCCCGGGCCGGGTCAGTATCCCCGACCCCCGCACCGTCTATGTCCGCCTCGACAAGTCCTATTTCGAACCCCACACCCTCACCAGCGTCCTGCGAAAACTCCTCAAGCGAAACCGGTAAGATAAGTAGTTTTATGACAATTAAATACCATGATGTGAAATATATAGACTTTATCTGGATCATGGGGGGGTATGTTTTTTAGGGATGTTTTTTTTAGTTGACAACGCGAAGGAGAGAGGGATTTTGTTAGATAAAAATAAATATCGAAAGTCCACTGGACTTTGAGCGTCTCACTGTAAATCGCCAGTTTATAAGTCGGAGATAGCTGAAAAGTCGGTGCCCCAACTGGGGCACCGTCAGCGATCTTCTCCGACGGGTTCTGGCGAACCTACAGTGGGGATTTGCGGCGGTGCTCCTCATGTCTAAATGTAGCATTGCTGCTCTACTATAAAAGCTCTTTCTGCCGCCAAGTGACGGAGTCGGGCTGGTCTCGACCGGCCCGACCTTAAACAAATGCAACGGGCCAAGAAAGGGTCGGGATGGGATTCTTTCTTCGTACGGCCCGGCTTTTTATGCGGATGGCATACAATGGCAAAGAACAGAACAGGAGGCAGATATGACTGAGTGATGATGGTTGCGTCAAAAGAGTTCACAGGTGCTCTTTGTTGGTACGCAACACGGGGTCGTTCCTTACGCGGGGCGTAAAGGGCATCAAATAGGTACGGTTGGTCGGATATTTGATTTAC
>Ga0228536_1000663_pt1 | contig 54247 bp, 52 predicted proteins | sample SJ1Smetagenome_FD_168611 | JGI IMG/M metagenome (GOLD analysis project Ga0228536, IMG submission 168611) | Enriched culture of PCE-dechlorinating microbial communities from Ithaca, New York, USA - SJ1.S | ecosystem: Engineered > Modeled > Simulated communities (microbial... > Unclassified...
CGGCATAGTTCGACGTGGCAAGACACTTCGTGATCGCCGCCGTCAGCGTCGTCTTTCCGTGGTCGATGTGACCGATGGTTCCGATGTTCAAATGCGGCTTGGACCTCTCAAATTTCTCCTTCGCCATATGTAGCAACCTCCCTGTAAATGTAGTCCGCCCTTTGCCAGGGCATTATAGGCTTTTTGAAAGCATCCGCCATCAGCGGGAGGACGCTCCCGACCATGGTGCTTATTGTAGCATATTTACCGAAAAAACAAGGGCAGGGAACAGAAAGCGGGAAGAGTTTTCCCATCCGCCGCCAAGGAAAAGAATTCTATCAGCCTATTCACGATCTGTCGAGTTTTTTCTTTAAAATTATTGAATCATCAGACAAGACGCCGCCATTTCTGATGCTCCCTCATCCACCCGGAGATGATATAATGATTTGTCAGATATTTCTCAACACTCCTGAGGCTCCAGGCAGTTTCATTTCCCGGAGGGACGGGGAAGGAAAAGTACCTCGGCCCCCGAAACGGAAAGGAGGCAGAGAACCATGAAGCACACGGGCAGAAATGCGGCTGCTCTTTCGCTGCTTCTTACAGCATGGTGTTTTCTTACCGTCGCCGGAGCTGATTTCGCAGGCGACATTCTTCTCCGGGAAGCCCGTAATGCGGCCATGGAATTCCTTGGTGCGGAGCTTTCGGTGGACGGGATTACGGGCAACCCCATTCAGGGTTTTTCCACCGGGAGAATCACCCTTTCTACGGAACAGGGAGCCATTCTTTCCGCCGCTTCGCTTCGGCTGAAGATCAGCCCGAAGTCTCTTCTTTCCCTGAAACCAGCTGTCAACGCATTTTCCATAGTGAGCGCCGACATCGACGGTGACATTCTGGCTGAACGCCTTTCCTCCCTGGCCCCAGTCTCCGGCGGCAGGTCGGTCACCCTTCAGCGGGCGGAAATCTCCGGCAGCAGAATCACGTTCGGGAAAAGCAGGGCGGACATTTCGCTCATCGGCCTTTCCTTTGCGGAAAACACCGTTTCCGCTGACATGGGCTTAACGGTGAACTCCGTCCCCTTCAGCGGTACGGCAGCAATAGACCTCACTGAAGGCGAAATCGCTCTCCGTTCCCTTTTTCTCCGGGCGGGCAGCGGCGAAATAGCGGCTCTTGGCACCATCACACCTTTCCTTTCGGTTGCAGGGCTTGCAAGCGGCCTGGACCTTTCGGAGATCTCCCTCCTCTGGCCGCCTTCCCCAAGGGGGACATTCACCGGGAAACTCACCATGAGCTTCACGGGCGAGGGAAAATGGAACAGCCCCGTTCTCGCAGGAGACGTATCCCTCGAAGACGGCTCCATCAGGGGAATTCCCGTGGACAGGGCGAAAGGGCGGTGGAGTTTCTCTGAAAACAGCTTCTCCGCCTCCCCCGTGGAAGGAACGGTTCTTTCGTCCCCGGTCAGGGGGACCCTTTCCCTTATTTTCCCTCCGGGAAAAGCTCCCTCCCTGGAGGCTTCTTTTTCGGGTAAAACCTTCAGAACCGAGAATGCGAAATCCCTTCTGCCGGCTTCAGTTGTGAAAGGAATGATCGACACCTTTTCCGGCCGGGTTTCCGGAACGGCGGATTCCCTTTCAGGCATGGTGAACATCGGGGCACGGTCTCTCACTCTCTTTGGCCTTTCTGCGTCCAACACCGAACTGCAGGCCGACTTCACCCCGGCGTCTCTGAAACTCAAGGGAAAAACAGGCCTCCAAGGGGCAACTGCCGATTTCAGCGGCATCGTGGAAAACTATGCCGCCTCCCCCAGGCTGAACATTACCGCGGCCATCAGGTCCATAAGCCTTCAGAAGGCGGGCTCCCTCCTTAAAGACCTGCCGGCCGCAGGCCTTTCCGGCTCCGTGAACGCCGATCTCGCAATAAAGGGCGCCCCTGCGGCGCCGGAAATTTCCGGCAGGGTGTGGAGCTCCGGTATTACCGCCGGAAATGAAGCCTTCACCTCACCGTCGGCTTCCTTTTCCTACAGGGGAGGACAGACCGTCGTTTCATCTGCCGCCGCCCAATGGAGAGGCGCATCGCTTACCGCCGCTGGTAAAATTTCGAGGAGCACCAAAGGCACCGCTCTCGACCTGAACATCACGGCGTCCGGCGCTGATCTCGCCGCCCTGTCCGGAGCCCTGGGACTGCCTTTTCCCCTCGGGGGGAAAGCCGGGGGAACGGTATCCCTGAAAGGCGCAGCTTCTGCCCCCGCCTTTACGGTGAAAGCGACCTCCCCCAGCGCATCCCTCCATGGAATTACGGTCACCCAGGCAGAAATTCAGCTGTCCGGCACCGCAAAGGCCTTCAGGATAGACCGTTTCACCGCTGGTTTCAAAGGAGGGACTCTCTCAGGATCAGGGACCGTCAAGCCGGGTAAAACTCCTGACGCAGCCCTGGACATCTCCGTGAAAAACATCGATCTCCGGTCCCTTATCGGGGACGTTTCCGCCGCCGGGGGACTCTCCGTCAGCGGAAAAGTGAACGGAACCTTTAAAGGGCGCGTTTCCGGCGGGAAAACCAGCTTCGCAGGCACCGCCACATCCGCCGCCATCTCAACCGGCGGCCTCAGGGCGACACATCTCAGCATTCCCCTCTCTCTTGAAGGGGACGTCCTCCGGGGGAAGGACGCTTCCCTGGCCTTTTACGGCGGGAAACTCACCGGAAGCGGAACGATGAACATAAAAACGATGAAATACACGGTCAACGCATCCTTCAGCGGCGTGGACGTCAACAGCGCCGTCCATGCCTTCGCCGGGGACCTCGGGGGCAAGGTGACCGGTCAGGCCAGGGGATCGCTCCAGGCATCAGGCGCTCTCAGTCCCGCATTCAACGTCACGGGCAAAGGTAGGGCATCGGTGAGCGCGGGGGCCGTTTCGGGATTCAGAAACGTCGACATCGCGGCCCGCCTCTACGGTACCCAGGGAATCCGCTATACCGGCGCGGTCATTCCCTTCCGTCTTGAAACGGGGCGGCTCGTCCTGGAAAAGGGCACCCGGGCCGACGCCCCAAAAGACGACCCCATGTACCGCTTTCTCACCGCCGAAGGCACCGTTGGGCCACGGGGAGCGCTGAACCTCAGCTGCGCGGGGAACGTCAACATGAAACTCTTCAACGCCCTCAGGGGCGGAGCGGCGGGCGTCCTCTCGGGAGGCTCCCTCGAGGACGCCCTCAAGGGGATCCTTGGAGGCTTCAGCAAGGGAATGGCGGAAGAGGATTTCCGCGACACTACCTTCTCCGTCAGGGGAACAGTGGGGAACCCGTCCATCGCCAACCTTAAAACCGCGCCCCCGCCGCCCAAACAGCAGGCTCCCGCCCAGGCGCCTGCCCAACCGCCCTCACCGCCTCCCCAGACGCCGAAACCGAAAACGCCCGAGGAAATACTCAAGGAAAAACTCCTCGAATCCATTTTCAAAAAATAAAGGAGCCCGAAAGGGCTCCTTTTCCTCCAGTATTCAGCCGGCCAGGTATTTTTTCCTTTCTCCTTCCGGTACCATGCTGCCCCCTGTCGCCCAGACAATATGGACCGAATGGTCCATGGCGGAGGGCGTCAGCCTTTCAGCGTATCCGCCGTTCCTCTGCACGGCAGCGAAACCAGGGAATCCGGCTGCGGCCGAGGGTTCCACGAAGATTCCTTCCCTTGTGTACAGGTCTCGCACTAGAGCCTCCATGCGGCTGTCGGATACGGTGAAGAGGCCGTCGAGGAGATTGCCCACAAGTCTCCCCACAAGCTTCGAGGGCCTTCCCACCGCCAGGCCGTCGGCGCTTGTCCTGCCCGAAAGGCCGACGTCCTGGACGCAGATTCCGTCATGAAGCCCCGTCATTATCCCAAGCAGCATGCAGGGGGACTGGACCGGCTCCGCGAAGAAACAGTGCACGTTCTCCCCGAAAACATGCTTCAGGCCGAAGGTCACCCCGCCGGGGCCGCCGCCCACACCGCAGGGCAGGTACACGAACAGGGGATGGCCGCTGTCCACGGTGATCCCCATTCCGTCAAGCTGGCGCTTCAGCCTCTCCGCCGCGGCCGCATACCCAAGGAACAGATCCCGGGAGTTCTCGTCGTCCACGAAGTGACAAAGGGGATCCCCTTCCGCCTGCCGCCGGCCTTCGGCGACGGCCATCTGGAAATCTCCCCGATACTCCGCAACCTTGGCGCCCTTCTGCCGGAGAAGATCCTTTTTCCACTGTCTGGCGTCGGCGGACATGTGCACCGTCACCCGGAAGCCGAGTCGGGCGCCCATGATCCCTATGCTCAGCCCCAGGTTCCCCGTGGAACCCACAGAGACGGCATACCGGGAAAAAAGCTCCCGGAAACGGTCTTCAGCCAGGACGGCATAATCGTCGCTCCTGTTCAGGAGTCCGCTTTCAAGGGCCACTTTCTCGGCAAAGCAGAGGACCTCGTAGATCCCTCCCCGGGCCTTGATGGAACCGGAAATGGGAAGCTCGCTGTCGCACTTGAGAAGCAGTCTTCCTGAAAGGCCGCCTCCTGCTTCCCCGTTCAGAAAGGCCTTCATCTCGGGAATATTCTTCAGGGGTGACTCGATAATCCCGCCGCCGGGAGACGTTTCCGGAAAGGCCCGCACGATGTAGGGGGCAAATCGGGCAAGCCTCTCCGAAGCGTCTTCTATATCAGCTTTCGACACCTCACGGGGAAGGACGTTGTTCAGCCCCGGGTTCAGCCAGAAAACCTCTTTTCCCTTCTTCATGTCCTCAATCAGAGGGAACTTTTGCACCAGATCACGCACGAACAAACCGTCTCCCTTCATGGATGCCATACTGCCGCCGGGAACATCCGGAATCCTGGGGCAGTCGGCTTACATAACTCAATAGGATGCCGTTACCGTGTTGACCCCGACGGTGAGCTCCTTCCCGTTCCGGAGGAGAAGGAAGTTATTCTCCCCCTCCACCAGGAGTCCGGAGAGCCCTTCGGCCGATGGTACCACCTTTCCGTTGCAGAAGAGGATGATATCCCCGGGCTGCATCTTCATAGCCTCGGCGAGCCCTCCCGGCTTGATCTCGAGAACGGCTGCGCCGGTCCGCCCCTTGAGGGCCGATTTTTCGCTCATGGTGAGGTTCCGAAGCACGAGTCCCAGTTTCGGAGGTTCTTTCCCGTCACTGCCGGCACCGGGCACTTTGCCGAAAGAGAGGCTTTTCGGGGGCACGGGGAGCTGGTCAGCCGGCAGGGTCCTGATTTTCACCGTCTCTTTTTTTCCTTTTCTCATGATCTCGAGGTCGAACCATTCAGCCGAAAGATCGAGAGAGGGCCAGACTTTCTTCTCGAAATGCTCGTAGGATTCGATGGCATTGCCGTTGATGGAGAGAATGACATCCCCGACCTTCAGTCCGGCCTTTTCCGACGGTCCGCCGATTTCCACAAGGTTGACCGCCACGCCCGCCTGCTTCTTGAGCCCGGCGTTCTTGAGGGCTTCTTTCGTCGGCGTATCGGAGGAACCGCCCAGGTTTCCCCTCAGGTCGAGAGGGTTCCCCGCAGCGGCGGAAAGGGAGGCGATGATGGAATAGAGTTCCCGGGCCGCTTCTTTCGTGGCCGTCCTCACATAGGGAGGCTCTCCTTCCTCCGATACCTTCGCCGCAACGAACCACGGACAGGGGCCCTGGAAGGCCGTGTTGTGGAAAATCCTCATCCGGGAGAGTTTGTCGAAGGGGATAACCGTCGTCTGCCCGACGGTCCAGAAAAAGCGGATTCCGAACCTGTCAGCCTCCACTGACCGGAGCGTTCCGTCCTGGGCTCCCATGAGCATGGGCTGTATGTTCTTGAGACGCCCGACTGCCTCTTCGACAGTGGAGTAATATTCAGGGATGAAATAGTGCCCCACAAGGGGAGACTGGGCATAGGCGCGAAGGGGAAAAAGGGCGAGAAAACACAGAACGGCAGCAGAAATCAGGCTTCTTTTCACGGGCAGACCCTCCTTTTTCGGCTGGTACCTGATGTCATTATCCCACTCCGATGCCCCGGCAACAATCGCGGGAGTCCGGCGGCCCGTGGAACATATCATGGCAGGTTTCCTCCGGGCAGCCTCGCTACACGGCGTCAAACACCATCTTCACAGCGCTGATGATGACCACTGCGGCGAGGATCCACCGGATCCACGTGTTTCCCTTCGCCACGGCGAACCTGGCCCCGATGACCGCGCCGACCATGCTTCCTCCGGCCATAATGAGGCCCACCGGAATATCCACCATGCCGTTCCTGTAAAAAATGGCAAGGCTGATTACATTGTAAAGGCCCACGATAACCATTTTTATCGCATTTCCCCTAAGCAGGTCCACCCCAACGGCAAGAGCGAGCCCCCAGGTGAGGAAAAATCCCACTCCGGCCTGGATGAACCCTCCGTATATTCCTATGAAGAAGAACACAAAGAAGATCCCCGTCTTCGAAAGACGGGCCTCATGCTGCTTTTCCCACATCTCAGGCTTGAACACCAGGAGAACCGCCATGAGGGAGATGAAGACCGCCACGGAAAGGTTGAGGTACTGTCTGTCGATAGTGATGGCCAGAAACGTTCCCAGGATCGAGCCAAGGGTTGTTATTCCGGCCAGGGGAAGGGCTGTCCGGAAGCAAAGAACTCCCTTCTTCCGGTACGCTTCAGCTCCGGCAATGCTCTGCAGCACTATGGCGAGCCTGTTCGTACCGTTTGCGACAGCCACGTCCATACCCAGGAAAGAAAGGAAAGGGAGGACCAGAAGAGAGCCTCCCCCGCCGATGGTATTGAAGAAACCCGAAACGACGCCCACGAAAAAGATACCCGTCAATACAACCGGTGAAAAAACCACGAAGAAATCACGCTCCTAAAAATTCCGGGCCGAAGCGGCTCATTTCCAGCAAGGTATCCATGCCGGTCAGCCGGAGCCGGGTTCCTATCCCTGCATAGGGGAGGTGCTGCCCTTAAGGCCAGCTTCAAAAGTATTCCCTCCAGGTGGCACCTTGGGAAAAGCAGATTCTTTCTCCGGATCAAAGAAGCAGCCGAGGCAACAGGAGCACGATTTCAGGGAAAAGAGCGATCAAAACACTCAGAAGCACCAGCACTCCGAAAAACGGCATGATGGGTTTGATAAGCTTTGACACCGGAATTCCGCTGATGCTCGACCCGATATACAGGCAGAGCCCCACGGGGGGAGTAACGTGGCCGATAACCAGGGCGGAAACCAGCACCATTCCAAAGTGCAGAGGATCCACCCTGAAGGTCTGCGCGACCGGGAAAAGTATCGGAACCAGCAGAACGAGTGCGGAGGTTGGCGTCAGGAAACACCCCACGATGAGCGAAATCGCAATCACGGAAAACAGGAAGACAAGACCGTTCGGAGTTACGGAAAGGAACGCCGCACTGAGATACTGGGGAATCTTTTCAATACTCATAATCCATCCGAAGCCGCCGGTCATTGCAATAAGCAAAACCACTCCCCCCGACAACTTGCACGATTTGACAAAAACGGCCGGAAGTTCCGAAAGTGCCGGTTTTCTGTAAATGAAAATACTGATGAGAAAGCTATACACCACGGCAACAGCCGCAGCCTCAGTTGCGGTGAAAATTCCCGTAAACATGCCGCCGAGAATAATGATGGGAAGGACCAGCGCGGGCAGCGAATCTACGAACGAGAGCCAGAGCTCCTTCAGGTCAAACTCCTGGTGTGTTCCGAAGTTGTGCTTTTTGGAAATAAAAAAGGAAAGAGCCATCAGCATGCATCCCACGAGGATCCCCGGTACTATGCCGGCGATAAAAAGCCGCGATATCTGTACCCCGGCAAGCCAGCCGAATATCACCAGCGTAATGCTCGGAGGGATGAGGTTGCCGATCGGAGAAGATGTTATGGTAACGGCAGTAGCGAATTCCTTTGAATATCCCGATTTCGCCATGGCCGGAATGAGGATCGATCCGATGGCGGCAGTATCTGCCGAAGCAGAACCGGAAATTCCCCCGAAAAACATACTGGCAAGAATATTGCTGTGGGCAAGCCCCCCGGTTATATGACCGACAAGCCGGTTTGCAAACTTGACGAGCCGCTCGCCCGCTCCGCTCTTGTTGATGATCTCACCCGCAAGAATAAAAAGGGGAATCGCCAGGAGAGAAAAAGATTCCATGCTGGTAGCCATCCGCTGTACAACCACAACGACAGGCCTTCCTGTCACGAATAACAGCGTAAAAATGCCGCTTAACGCAAGAGAAAAAGGAATAGGTATTTTTATCACCAAAAACAGGGCAAACAAACCGAATAAAACGACAGTTCCCATTGTCTACTCCCCCGCCACTCGTTTTAATTTTGCTATGAACGATTCTCCGGCGCTGCGCTCAAGCTTTTTGTAAAGGATCAGCGAATCAAGGGAAAAGATGACCAGGAACAGCACAAGCCCCGCAGGGATCGCGGCGTACACCAAACTCATCCTTATCCTGAGAACCGAAGAAAGCTGGGAATGCACTCTTCCAACCAGGTCTACGGCATACACTATCAGGGCGCAGCTTGTCAGGGCTGTGAAAATTCGGGCGGCCACATCCGACACGACCTGTGCTTTTTCTGAAAACTTTCTAACGAGAAGATCCATCCCCTGGTTGAAAATCTCCGGAGCCGCCGCCGCCGCTCCGAGCATGGATACCCAGGCGAAGAGAAAGCGTGAAAGCTCCACCGTCCATGAAAGGGGCTGATGGATAATATAACGGAAAAGAACCTGCAAAAAAATCAGAACAACTATTGCCAGCAGAATAAGCGCTGCCGTCAGTCCGGTGCTGCACACCAGGAGAAGATAGGTTTTATACACGATGAGCCTTCCTCCATAAGAAAATAAAGAGAGGGGGGAGAAATGAGCCCCCCTCCGGTTCTCTGTTATTGCCCGGCCTTCTGGATTTTCTCGATAAGCTCCATTCCACCAACCTCCGCAGCCCTCTTTTCATACACGGGCATGGCCTTCTTCCGCCAAGTCTCCAGGTCTTTCGGATAAATTATTTTGCAGCCGTGTTCTTTTTCAAGAACCTCAAGCAGGCTTTTTTCCTCCTCCACCACGAGTGCCCTCTGGAAATCCTGGGCTCTTTTGCCCGCAGTGAGAACCATTTCCTGGAGGTCTGCGGGAAGCTTGTCCAGTGCAGCTTTAGACATCATGAAGTTATGCCAGCTAAAAATATAGTTTATTACGGTAACATAGGGGGCCGGATCATAGAACCCCATGGACTTGTAGCTGATCATCGCCCCTTCGGCCCCATCCACCATACCAGTATCAAGCGCGGTGTAGACATCTCCCCAGGGCAGCGGAGTGGCAAGGGCACCAAGATTGTTCCACGTCTCCACGTAGATGTGGTCTTCCATAGTCCGGATCTTCATCTTCTGAAGATCGTCAAGAGTGTTTACAGGTTTTGAGGCATACATGCTCCGCGCGCCACCGCTGTTGAAGCCAAGCTTGATAAGTCCTTCACGCTCAAGGTTCGCGGCGAACTCTTCTCCAATGGGACTGTCCATAACCTTGTACATTTGTTCAAAACTCTCGAAAAGGAACGGGAGGCTGAAAACACCGAACTCTGGAACAAAAGTCGCCGTCAGGGCAGAGGTTATCGTCGACACATCGACGGTCCCAAGCTTCAAACCTTCCACAAGGTCCCTCTCGTTACCTAGAGAACCACCAGGGTGTATTTCAACCGCCACCCGTCCTCCGCTAAGGGACTCCAGCTCTTCTTTGAACTTCTCGGCCATCAGGTGGTACGGGTGGTCCGTCGGTTGAACATGACCGAACACCAGGACATGCTCTGCCGACGCGAAAACAGGAACTATCGTGCCGCACAGAATAACTGCGGAAATCAGCGTACCTATTACCAGTTTTCTCATAAGAAACCCTCCCTAAATAAGTTAGGAACAGAGACATTAATACCCTGTCCTTATGGAAATCCCCCTCCACGACTCCAAGAGGATTGCACCCGTTCTGAAACAAGTACGCGGCAATGGGAAGCACCGGGGAAGATCAATTCTTCCCCGATAAAAAAACGGAGACTTTTTCCAGCATGGCTTCGTCGAGATAGGGACTTCTGACTTCGATGACAAGGGGGACTGTTGCATGGTGCCTGCCCATCAGTTCAAGGAATCTTTCCCAGCCGAAATCACCCTCCCCCGGAGGAAGATGACGGTCACTGCAATTGCCAAGGATACCGTCCGACACATGAACGCCGAAAAGGCTCATACCGGGAAGCTCATCACAAACATGTTCTGAAATGTTCAAAGCAAAGGCGTGGGAAATATCGAGGCAGATACCGGCGTTTTCTGCGCCGGCAGATTTGAGGAGACCGGCGGTCATCATCGGGGTGAGACCTTCGGGCCATGCACGGCACCGGGGCAGATTTTCAAATGCCGTCCGCAGACCATAAACTCCTGCGATTCGGGCTATTTCTTTCCAGAAAAGGACAGACTGCTCAAGTGATTGAAGCTCCTCCGGTCCCTGGTAGGTATCACCTTCAATGAGCACAGGATGGAAAACTACGTAAGAGGCTCCGTAGACCTTCCCCTTCCGGCAGACCCTTTCAAAGCGGAGAAGAAAGGCCTGTCTTTCGGCCGGAGGAAGAAGAGCGCCGTCCGGAAAAGGTGCATGGACTGAATTGACCGCAATGCCTTCCTCGTCGAACCGGGAGCGGACCTCATCCGGATCCGAAACATCCTGGAACAGACCGTCATGCTCCCACAGCTCCAACACGCGAATTCCTGACCTGTTGGAGATCTTCACCACTGTTTCCAAGGAATCGGGGCGCAAAAAACCTGTGGAAAAAGCGATTTTCATGAAAATCCTCCCCGCTGCAGAAAAAAGATGTGGATTGCATCGTAGAACATACTACAGGGGCAAACCGCAAAGGACTCAATCTCCGGTACCACTCGGGAAAGGCGAGTACAAATTTTCTCCTTAATTTGACCTTTGATTGACAATAGGGCAAGAGGTTAATCTTGTCAACATAATATCTTATAAAATATCGAAAGCAAATCAAAAAACGGCTGGTTCCAGTCTTCTCCGCAGCAAAAGCTTTGCGGACAGGCCGTTCACAACCGTCTTTCAACCTTTTTACCGGCTATGCATATACCGCTTTTTGTTAAATTACCACCATAGCCTTCGCAAGTTCTTCAGCCTTTTCCCTGCCTTGCAGAAGCTCCACCAGCGCAAGGGCGAACTCCATGGCCACGCCGGGCCCGGCGGCAGTCACAAGTTTTTTCCCGACGCAGATGCGCTCCTCCGTCCGGTTCGTATCACCCAGTTTTTCCCGGACCGACGGATGGCAGGCCACACGATTCTCCCCTAGAAGCCCCAGGGGGTTCAGCACCACCGCCGGGGCGGCACATATGGCCGCCAGGGGAAGATCCTTTTCGCGGTGCCTCCTCAGCATGCCGGCAAGCACGGCAGAACCGGCAAGATTCACCGCACCTGGCATGCCGCCAGGCAGGACGATCATGTCATAATCTTTGTCCGCACACTCGTCAAGAGTCTTGTCGGCTTCCACGAGAATACCCCGGGCGCCCTTCACCACCGGCCCGCCGACAGACGCCACGGTCACATCCACACCGGCCCGCCGCAGCACGTCAATGGGCGTCACCGCTTCGATCTCCTCAAAACCCTCCGCCAGGGGAACAAGAACATGTATGGTCATCTTCGCTCCTCCTTTCCCGGGGAATCCCCGGTCCTCTCGTAATATGCTCCTCGAATAAAATAGCATATCCGGGCCCAAAGAGGGACCGCATTGCCGAAAAAGCCCCGCCCGAATCTATGCGGGCCCTGTTACGAAGCCATCTTGAGTTCCCGGCTATGGTTCTGCAGATCCCCCTTTTCCCTTTCAAGACTTTATGATACATAGGAAAGGCAGTCATTCCTGCATTAATGAAAGAAGTGAAGGCCATTGCTTATTCTGGGACACAGGGGAGCCTCGGGGTACGCGCCGGAAAATACGATTGCGGCATTCGAACTGGGAATACGGCAGGGATGCCACGGTTTCGAGTTCGACGTCCAGCTCAGCCGGGACGGAGAACCCGTCGTCCACCATGACTGGTCCGTTGCGCGGACCACGGGAGGTTCGGGTGAAATCCGCGACCTGACATTTCGGGAGATCCGGACCCTTGATGCGGGAAAATGGTTCTCCCCTGAATTCCGGGGGCAGAAAATTCCTGCCCTCGCGGAAGTTCTGGAAGTGGTCCCGGAAGCAATGCTCCTGAACGTGGAACTGAAAAGCCGGGCATCGGACTGCCCGGGACTGGAGGAAAAAACATTGTCCGTTCTGAAAGAGCACGGAAGGTTCGGAAACACCATTATCTCCTCCTTCAATCACCTTTCGCTGAGGCGCGCCAGGGAGATCTCCCCGGACATCCGCCTCGGTCTGCTCTGCGAGTTTCTGCCCCCCCGCCCCTTCGATTACGTGGAAAATCTGAATCTGGGCTTCTACAGCATCCACCCCCGGCACGACCTGGTGTCCGCCGCCCTCGTGAGAGACGCTCACGAACGCGGCCTGAAAACTGCCTGCTGGACGGTGAACACAGCCGAACGCGCCGGAGAGCTGCTGCAATATGGAGCGGACATTCTCATCACCAATTACCCCGACAGGTGCCTGGGGGTGAAGTAAAGACCTCATCCACTTCCGGAAGATGCCGGTTCACCTTTTCTATCACCGGGGTGAAAGAAGAACAAACCTGATTAAATCGCTTCGTCATTTTCTGGGTAAGTTTGAAAAATTGCTATTTCTGTACCAAAATTTCCTCTCAAAAACACATTTCATAAACCATTATTCATCTACCACCATGTGATTTCCTAGTCCCTCAAAAGGAGTAAATATATTTGGCAGTATAACTCTTTCTGAAAATAAGAAGAAAAGCCCTCTCAACTCAAGCCCTATTGCTTCCATTTAGCAGGAAAATCCTTTTTCTTTCCTACGGCTTGACAATAGGATTTGTGGAAAATAGAATAAGGTTGTCCTATGGAAATAAGAGTTGCTATATACAACCATAGAGGTGATATAATTGGAACTTCTCCACTCAGCTGAAAACGTATTAAACGTTCTCTTTGCGTGGGTTGATAATCAGCGAAATGAACTTGGTCTTACTGAAATAAGCCGTGCTACTGGAATTAATAAGAGCACAGTGTATAAGATCCTTCTTTCCCTCCGCAAGCGCCATCTTGTTGACCTAAATCCAGACACGAAAAAATATAGCCTCGATTCTCGAGTCCTCGAACTGGGAGCATTTTTCCTGAAAAATTTAAATTTAAAGGATGTAGCTCATCCATTCCTGCAAAATCTTGCCCAGCAATCTGGAAAAACCGTGACTTTTGCCCTTAGGAAGGAAACCCATCTAGTTTTTATCGATAGGGTTGATGGTTCTGAAAACGTGCGGTTTTATTGTGACATCGGAAAAGTAATACCCTACAACAGCGGTGCTGCTGCAAAGGCTGTTTTCACCTATCTTCCAGAAGAACAGATAAAAACTATTACCAAGAATACCGAACAACTGTTTACAGAAAAAACCAAAACCTGGAATCAAATGCTCCAAGAAGCACAAATAATTCGCGAAAGGGGGTATTCAATGAGTGACGAAGAAGTTGATAAAGGAGTACTCGCAATCGGCGCACCGATCTTTGACAACAGCGGGCAGGTTGTGGCCGGATTGGCCCTGGCGGGATTGAAGTTCACTATCAGCGGAAAGGAACTTTGTCGAATGATAAACCTATCCGTTGATTGTGCCAGGTCCATATCACTGAAAATGGGAGCTCCTCTAAAGGACTCCCTTTTTTCAGAGTGGACGAGTTCAGTGGTCTCGAGCACAAAGGAACAGCTTTGAAAAAAAGAGAGGGGTGGCTTCATTGCAAAAAATGCCAAAGGAGCAGGTAAAAAGCACATACGCATTGTCTTTGAAAGAGTTTAAATTCGCCTTTTCGACGACGATGATCTACATCCTTTTGTCATGCGCAATCTCGTACTTCCTCGGATACAACAAACCGGTTGAGGAAATCACCATTATCTGGGGGATTCCCTCATGGATTCTTTTCGGAGTCGTCATCCCCTGGGTCCTGATGGTCCTGCTCACCATAGTCTACGGTTTCTTCGTCATGGAAGGAGATGAGAAATAATGCAGGCATCTCCAGTCACTCTTATGGTATTCGCATGCTACTTCGTGGTCCTCATCGGTATTTCGGTCTATGCGTACTACAGACGGAAGAACGCAAAGAACTTTTCCGAAGAATATTACGTCGCCGGGCGGTCTTTCGGTCCCTGGATTGTAGCCTTCATGTGGGCGACCTCATGGACTAGCGGCGGCACCTTTATCGGAACACCCGCAGTCTACTACTCCATGGGATGGACCGCTCTCCTCTGGCAGGCAGGCGCAGGCGTTCTCGGCATGATCGGAATGCTTGCCATCGGGCGCAGGATCTCCCGTTTCGCGGCCGAGCACAACTGTGTCACCCTCCCCGACCTCTTCGTTGAAAGATTCCAGAGCCGCCTCATGGGTATCATCGCCGCACTCTCGATCCTTGTCTTCGGCGTCGCCTACATGGTGTCCCAGTATATTGCCGCCGCACGCATTCTCGAGACATTCATCGGCATCCCCTACATGTGGGCAATAATCTCCTTCGCCGTGATAGTAGGCCTCTATACCACCATAGGAGGTATCCGAGGCGTGGCATACAACACCCTTCTCCAGGGCATCGTTATGCTGGGAGGATCCGTTGTTATCGCGTTCATAATGGTAAAAGCAGCTGGTGGTTTACCCGAGATCACCCGTCAGCTGGCTCAACTTGACCCTAACCTTATCACACCCCCGGGACCGAAGAACTTCCTTCCCCTTCCCACTGCGTTCTCAACGTTCTTCATCCTCGGCGTTGCCGTGATGGCACAGCCTCACGTGGTCACCAGGATTTTCACCGTCAAGAACATGATGTCCCTGAAACGTGCAGGAGCCCTCATCAGCCTCATCACGCTGGTGTGGTTCATGTCCCTGTTTGTGAGTGCCCTTGCAGCCCGGGCGCTTATACCCCAGATCGATGTTCCTGACAGGATCTTCCCCACCATAGTGCTCCAGTATTCCGGCAACGTACTGGCAGGCATACTGCTTTCGGCGCCCTTAGCAGCGGTCATGTCCACGGTGTCATCGCTCATCATCTCCACCAGCGGAGCAATCATGAAGGACATCTACCAGCGGAACTTCAACCCCAACGCCAGCGAAAAGGCGATCAAGACGACAAGCTATATCGCGACAGTTGCAATAAGCGCTATAGTCATGGTCCTGTCGTTCAACCCGCCAAAGTTCCTGCAGGACATCGTTATGTTCGCTATTTCCGGCTTCGCAGCGTCGTTCACGGTCCCCATCATCCTCGGTTTCTTCTGGAAGGGCGGCACCCCCAAGGGCGGACTCATGTCCATGATCTCAGGGTTCGTTACCCTTCTCGTCCTCTACGCGCAACCCAATCCGAACCCCCTCGGCTTCAATCCCCTGGTCTGGGGCCTCGTGGTTTCTGCCCTGGTCATGGTGGTCGTCAGCAAGGTTACGAAACCCAACGACAGCACGTTTATGGCAAAGATTTTCGAATAACATCCGATACAAGAGTCACTGAACAGAACTTACGATAACACACGCAATGGAAAAGGGTGGACTTTCTGCTCAGGGGTTCACCCTTTTCTTACAAGAACGCCCAAGGGAGGAAAACCTCATCGCCATGAATTCCAAGAACTCCTATACAGTCGAAAAATACACCGATATCGTGGGCGGATCCTCAGAAATGTGCGGCAAAGTGCACGACGGTGACGTACTTATTGCAGAAACCCCTCCGGGATGCTGGGGCCCCATGATAACACCCCACCTAAAAAGCGGACACGAAGTGACCTGCCCCGTAGAGGTCGCGGGAACAGAGCCCGGCGACACTGTCGCTCTGTTCGTGGAACGCATTGAAGTCCTTTCCGACTATGCAGCCTCGGGAACGGGCAGAAAAAAAACCGAAAACTTCGATAAGGACCCCTCGCTCCATGCCTGGTGCCCCGCCTGCGGCACATATTACCCGAAGACGTTTCTAAAAGGCATCGGGCCCGAAGCGGTCAAATGCAGCGAATGCGGACAGAGCATCATTCCTCAGGATATTGCAAATGGCTACACCGTCGCAATTGACGATGCGACAAAACTGGCTGTGAGCCTGCCGGCTGAAATGGCACAGGAAGCGGCAAGGAAAACCGAAAGGGGGGAGGTCTATCTCCCCCATGGATCGCAGCAGAACCTGGCGACCATTCTGGCAAAGTCGGATATCGAAGACATGATCATCCGTTCCTGCCCCATGATAGGGAATATAGGCTGTTCCCCCGCCAAGGCCATACCTTCTTCGAAAAACTCGGGTGACCTCATTGATTCTCTCAACAAAACGAGACTCTTCGAAAGCGTCACTGTACCGGACATCACCGACGCACACATGGACATCAACACCGTCAGCGAGGGCTGCGTGATTCTTTCACCTGTAAGGATAAAGGGAGCCGGAATCTATCTCGGCGACGTCCACCTTACCCAGGGGAACGGCGAACTGGCCGGCCATACCCTCGACATCAGCGCCCGGATCACGCTTCGGGTCGAGGTCATCAAGGGGCTGGCCCTCGAAGGGCCGGTTATCATACCCCGGGCCGACTTGGTGGATCAGCGATTCCAGCCGTTTTCCGAAGCAGAGTACACCACCGCTACCGTCCTTTTGCAAAAGGAACCTGGCCGGATGGAAAAAAGATTCCCCGTCCAGGTGGTCGGCACCGGAAAAAATCTAAACCTGGCCATAGATAGCGCGGTGGAAAGAGCTGCGAAACTGACAGGCCTTCCGGCGGATGAAATCAAAAACCTGGCGACGGTCTGCGGTGAAGTCTCTATAGGACGCACTTCGGGCACGGTTTTTCTCACAATGCTGCTGACCGAAACGGTCCTGAAAAAAATCGGGCTTCTGACAATTGTAAAACAGCAGTTCAACAGAATCTAATACATAGGCCGACGGCGGGAATTTCTATCCCTTTTGCACCGTCGGCCTTAATCAAAACATCGAATCACAACTTCTCTCAATTTTAGGCATTATTCATTTAGGGAGGTTATGCTCATGTCAACACTTGAACGGGCCATAGAAATCGCCCGAAAAGCTCACGAAGGCCAGTTTGACAAGGGAGGGGCTCCCTACATCGGACATCCCCTGCGGGTCATGGAACGGGTCGGACCTGAAGAAGCGAAAATGGCCGCCGCGCTTCACGACGTGGTGGAAGACTCTTCCGTCACCCTCGGGGACCTGAGGGCCGGGGGTTTTCCCGAAAGCGTGGTCGAGGCCGTGGAGGCCCTGACCAAACGACCGGGCGAATCCTATGAAGACTTCATTCTCCGGGCGGCAGCAAACAAAACCGCCCGGACCGTCAAACTGGCCGACCTTCTGGATAACTGCGACCTCTCCCGTATCCCCGACCCCGGCCCGGAGGACTGCGAACGGCTGAGAAAGTACCAGGAAGCGATAGATCTCATCCGGTCACTGTAAGTTCCGCCTCTTTCCCCACTCTTCTCCTGCCGGTCTCCTGATCAGTTTTTTCAAGGGGTTCAAGGCATTCCTACCCGCACAGGATTGAGACAGCTCATTTTCCAGCAGCGGAAAACACCATGGTCGTCCAGAGAATGTCCCTTCCAAGACCGTCCTTCGTTTCCTCCCTGGCCAGCAGCCGAAAACCCTGTCGTTCGAAGAGTTGCAGCAGTTCTTCCGGTGTCCGGTTTTCGAAAAGACGATCGTCCCTTTCCTTCCGTTCGCCGGAAGAGAACGAGCAGAAGAAGACCCCCTGCTCTTTCAGGAGGGACTTCACCTGGCAGGCGAAGGAGAAAAGCTCAGAGTCGGGGATATGCATCAGCACTGCTATGGCGGTTATGGCATCAAACGAGCTGCTCAGGAAAGAATGGCCTTCAGCCAGCGGGAAGAGGGCTGCTTGGAAGGAGACGTTTCTTCCCGCTTCCTTCGGAAGGTTCTGCCGGGCTGCCCTCAGCATGGCTTCGCTGCCGTCCGTGGCCGTGACCTCACACCCGAGGGATGCGAGGAAGAGGGCGTCCCTGCCGGAGCCGCAGCCTATTTCCAGAACTGATGATCGGGATGGGATCCATTTGCGAAGCAGGGCATGGAGGGATTCCGTGTCCGCCTGGTCGTACCGGGACGTGAGCCCGTCGGCATGTTCGTCGTACCATGAGATGGTCCGGTCGTTCATAAATTATGCCTCCTGCCGTGCCTGAAACCATGCGCACAAGGAATTGAAACGCACCGGTTTCTGCGGCCTGGAACGATTCGGGGATGATTGAAAAGGCCCCCTCCGAGGCTGCGGGAATATTTCTCCACTGAAGGGCTCTCCGCTCTCAGATCACGAAGCATCCGCCCTCGGAGCTGCTTCTTTCTTTTTTGCTTTCCATGCCATGTGAAGCAGGGAGCCGCCGAGAAGGCCGAGCACGCCGGTGACTGAGAGGGTGTTCCCGAGGCCGAAAAGCTGTCCGCCATATCCAAGGAAGAATGGGGAGAGAATAAATCCCAGGTCGATGGCGAAGAGGCAGAGGGAGATCCCCTTTGGCCTAAGGTGACCGGGAAAGATGTCCGGCATGAGGGCGAGGACTATGGGGAAGGACATCCCCATGACAATGCCGTAGAACAGCCCTCCGACTACGTACCAGCCCCGCCCGGGAGCGAAGGGGAGAAAGGCCAGGATGAAGCCCATGACGGCTATGACGATCCCGATGGTCCCCTTGCGGTCGATCCTGTCCATAATACGGTAGGCCACGAGCCGGAGCGCGACGGCGGTGAGGGCGTTCGGCACGATGAAGACGCTCGCCGGGAATCCTCTCGCGGCGAGAAAGGCAGGAAGGAACTGGAGCGTGGAAGCGTTGACAAAGGCAAAAAGAAACATGGTGGCAAGCACCGCCCGGAATCCGGGGAGAGAAGGCAGCTCGCTCCACTTTCCCCACTCTTTCGGCCCATCATTTTCCCCGTCCGCCCTCCGGACCGGAGGAAGGGGCAGGGCCACGACGACTATGACAGCCTCCACTGCCGCGGCCAGCAGGAAGTAGGCCGTGAGCATACCGGAAGAGGCAAACCAGTCCGCCAGGGGAAAAAGAGTCACCTGGGGAAAGACGTAGGCCACGGCGATCCATGCGTAGGCGCTCCCCCTCCGGTCTGCCGGGATGCTGATCCCCTGGTAGGAGGAGATGGCCACCATGGAGATTCCCCAGAAAACGCCGCCGATTCCCCGGAAGGAAAGAAGCAGCAGCGGGTTTTCCGTGAAGGCAAGCGGCAGAGTGAAGACCGCGACAAGACCGGAGGTCCACAGAAGGGTGGTGCGGATGCCGAGCCGTTCCGTGATCATGGCACCCAGAGGCCTTCCCAGGGTTGAACAGATGTTGAAAATGCTCATCAGCCATCCGGAGAGGCCGAGGGAAAATCCCTGATCGCGGAGCACGGAGGGGTAGAGCATGAACACGGCCAGGAAGGCCTGGGTAAGAAAGATGACCGCCATGGAGATGCGGAACGATTTTCTGTAGGACGCGCTTTCGCCTGACATGGTCTCTCCTTTGCTCTCTCTCCGCTCTCTTTTCATGAAGTTCAGGATCATTATATCAGCAGGGAAAGGAATGCCAGGCGGCACGGGGCTCTACAGTAGAGGATGACGGCCTCTCCTGAGAGAAGCCGCCATCCAGGCCTGAAAAAAGTGCTGCCTTCCGATGCCTTCAGTGCAGCAGGATCAGAGTTTTTCTTTCTCTCCTCTGAGATCAATGGTTTTGAAGGCGTCGCCTCTGAGCCTGGAGCCGATAAAGCACTCCACAACCGCATCGCTGATCACGGCGACGGTGTCGCCTTTCCTGACGCTGATTCCCTGGCCTTCGGCGATCTTCAGCAGCGAGGCTTTCTTCAGCTTCAGGGAGGAAAGGATTTTCCGGCCTTCTTGACGGCTGCCGCAGGCGGAGAGCCGTTTCTCCACGGCCGTGATGTCCGTTTCGTCCACGGCGGGGGATGCCGTTTTCGCCGCCTGTTTCTTCACCTTCGCCTCGGGGACAAGGTTCAGCTCCCCTGAAACAAGCCCCCGGATTTCCTCGTCGGTGAGTTTTTCCAGCACCGACGCCAGTATCTTCAGCAGCCTTGGATAGTCTGTGGTATTTTTCATCATTTCATCCTCTCGAGTACTTCGGACGCCAGGTCCTCAAGTTCGCTGATAACGCTCTGCTGGGTCTGCCCCGCCCCGCGGCGGAGTATGACGGGCAGCGGCGTGGCGGATATGTTGGAGTACATGGTCCTGTTTTCCCTCAGCATGGTCTCGAAGACGGGATATTCCCTCTTGCGGACATCCCTGATAAAGGGCTGCTGTGCCCTTATGGGGCTTCCGGCGGACAGCTGGATCATGGTGAAGAGCACTCCCAGCATGACGGGGCTGATATGGGTGAATTCGTGGTCTTCACAGATGTCGACGTACCGGTTGTAGGTTTCCACCAGGGATTCGACCTTATTGTTCAGGTAATCAATGCCCAGGGTGGAGAGGTAATCGGGGATGGTGGGCACCAGGAGGTAGTCGCTGGCCGCCACGGCGGTCTTGGTGACAATGTTGAAGCTGGGGGGGCAGTCGATGAGAACCACATCGTACCGTCCGTCGAGGGACTTGAGCCCCTGGGCGAGCCTGGAATGGACCCGGAGGAAATTGTTCCTCAGCTCCCGTTCTGTGGAGCCGCTCAGTTTGCTGCTGAGTTCGATCTCGATATTGATGAGGGCGAGGTGGGAACAGATGAGATGGAGTTTCCCGCTCCCCCGTATCTGGAGTTTCGGGTCGACGACCAGCCTTTCGAGATTCCAGTTAAAATCCTTGTCGATGAAGGCGTCGTACCAGTTCTTGATGGTCTTCGTCTCGGCGAATTTCTGTTTCCACTCGTCCACGTGGAAGAAAGAGAAGGACAGGCTGGACTGGGGATCAAGGTCGATGGCCAGGACCCTTTTTCCCCTCTTCGCCAGTGCCGCGGCCAGGTTTGCCGTCACGGTGGTTTTGCCGACGCCGCCCTTGTAGTTCATAACGGAAAGAATGCGGGTTTTCGTTCCTTCCCGGAAAGAAGGGACTATTGACTCTTCGCCGGAAGGCTCTGCGGCAGGTATGACGATGACGGCTTCGGCAGGGATGTCCTCTTCCTGATCCGCAGGTTCGGCCGTCGCTTCTCCCCACGGCACCGGAGAAGGCACGGGGATGGTTTCCCCGGTCATTTCCTGTTCCGGTTCATCATTCAATTCCAGGATCGTTTCATCTGCGTATTCCGGCGGCACTTCACCGAAGCGAGTCTCGTCCTCCTCCACAGCCGTTTCCGGGACTGTTTCAGAATCCGGCTCCGGTGACGGTTCCGGCATCGCCTCCCGAACCTCTTCCTCCTGCACCTCGGGAGGGGATGGTTCCGAAGATTCGGGAGTCCCGGAACCGAAGAGTGCGGCAGCGATTTTCCGGAAGAAACCGAAAGGTGATTGGGTCACGGCGCAACATCTCCCTTTTTCAGGATCATGGTCTTTTTTTAATCCGGCCGCTCCCGTTCAATGGCGCTTCCCGCAGCGGGAGAGTTCTTTCCCCGGTTCGGGAGAAGAGAGCGGCGCCTGCCGAAATTTCTGTATACCCTGTGCCGCGGCGTTCAGTATTATGGCGTGCCTTTTGTGAGGAGCCTGAAGGTTACGGCGCTGATGGCCTTGACTGCCTTGGGCAGGGCGTCGGTGTCGTCGAAGTCGTATCTGCTGTTGTGGGCAACGGCAGCCGTTTCGGTGAGGATCCGCAGCATGGAGGCCTGCCCTCCCTGGTCCTGCACCCGCTTCATCATGTAGGAGAAGTCCTCGCTGCCCGAGGCCTCCCGGCGAAGCTGGGGGTGAACTTTGACGGTGCCTAGGTTCTGTTCGCAGACGTCCCGGATGAGCTCCATGAGAGGCCTGTCGCTTTCCAGAAGGAAGGCCTCCCCCATTTTCTTCACTTCGCAGGTGCAGTCGTGCATTTCGGCGGCCGTCCGGAGGATCCGCTGGGCCCACTGCTCCATGTAGATGTTTCCCTCACTGGTTTTGCCCCGGACTTCCAGCTCCATTTTTGCGATTTCGGGGATGACGTTCCTCCCCGATCCGGCGTGAAGGGTACCCACGTTGACCCGGGTGTCGGACTTGCTGTTCCGGGGGATGGCCAGCAGGTTCTGGACGGCAGTGACGGCGGCGGCAAGGGCGTTGCGTCCTTCCTGGGGGTCGCCGCCGGCGTGGGCGGATTTTCCGTAATAGTATGCGTCCATCTTGGAGGTGGCCAGGGAGCCGCCCGTCCCGGCGCTGATATCCGAGGGCCGGTCCTCCGCGGTGGTCCTCTCTGTGATGTGGCAGGCAAGGACGAAATTCACCCCGTCGAGATGCCCCTTGTCCACGATGCTTTTGGCCCCCCGCACTCCTTCCTCGGCAGGCTGGAAAATGATTTTGACGGTGCCCCGCAGGCCGTCTTTCACCGCCATGAGGATCTCCGCCACGCCAAGGCCGATGGCTGCATGGCCGTCATGGCCGCAGGCGTGCATCATGCCGGAGTTCACGGAACTGAAGCCTTCCCGGAATGGACGGTGATCGGGGGAGACGTCTTCCACCACCCCAAGGGCGTCGATGTCGAACCGGAGGGCCACGGTGGGGCCTTCCCCGCAGCGGAGGATACCCATTACCCCGGTGAAGCCGCCCCGAACTTTCTCAAGGAATTCGCTATCTGCCCCCTGCTCCTTCGCCCGGAGGCAGTTCTTTTGGAGCTCTTCGTCCGGGGGCAGCCCCATGCGGGATTCGTCACGGCAAACGTCACGCCCTGCCAGGACTTCATAGCCCATATCGGTGAGACGCCTGGCGATGAGAGAGGCCGTCCTCATCTCGAACCATCCGCTTTCGGCGTACTTGTGGAAATCCCTGCGGCAGGCGACGAGCTTCTCCGTCATCCTGTCCGCCAGTTCTTCTATGTGTGCGTACACGGGCATCCCCTCCTGGTGATCATTTCTTTCCCGTATTATGGAGAAGGAAGTCCGTCTTGTCCAATGTCCCGTCAGAGATAGATGACGTTTCCATGTTATTCTCAAAAAAAGCAGTATACTGGGGCTGACGGAAGCGGAAAAAACAATGAGGAAGAAAGAACGGGCCGGGAACGGCCGTCCGGGGCAGGTGAGGTTTTTGAAAGATTCAAGGGGCTCTGCAGGGAAGAAAAAAGAAAGGCTCTGCTTCCTGATCGCCGATATCGCGGCGATGATCCTCTTTTCCACGGCATTGTGCATGTGTATCGAGATTTTCATAGCAAAGCTGACCTTCTTCCAGTCCGTCACGGCCAGAATAGCGGCCATACCTGTCAATCTCATTACCGGGAGACCCTACGGCCTTTTCCGCGACCGGCTTTTTCTCGCCCTCGAGATTGACGGGACGAAACCGTGGAAATTGATCCTGGGCGATACCCTCGCCTTTGTGATCTTCCAGGTTCCGCTTTACGTCATCGTTCTTCTCTGCGCAGGAGCGACATGGAAACAGATCGCCGTTTCGTCGGTTTTCATGTCGGCCGTCTTCTCTCTGGCAGGTCGCCCTTATGGAATCTTTCTTGATTTCTGCAGGAGGGTCGCCGGGAATGTCGTACGAAACCTGTAAGGGAAAATCCCTTGGAAATTACGGGATTCCGGCAGCAATCCCCGCACTGTCCCTGTCGCCTGAAAATATCCAGGCGATGGTGGATATTCTCCTCGACGCCATGGATTCCGAACCGTTTCCGGTGGTAGAGTTATACGGAAACGGGTCGGAAAGAATCTCCAAACCTGGGTCAGCGGTGGAGTGAAGAGGGCGGAAGAGTTGGTGGCGAAACTGGTGTCGTACCTGAAGCAGGGGAGAAACAAAAAGGACGAAGCCATTCCCTTTATGGAGTTTTAACCAGGGGAGAGGATAAAGATGACCATTGAAGAACTGAACAAAAATCTGCTTGAAGCGGCAAAACAGGGCGACATAGAGGGCGTGAAAAAAGTTCTGGAACAGGGTACTGACGTAAACGCCCGGAACAAGGACGGCAGGACGGCTATGATAGAGGCGGCGCGGTGGGGGCGTCTCACACCCGCACTGCTGGAATTGCTTGCCTCCCATGAAGCGGACGTGAATGCTGTGAATGAGTACGGCTGGACGGCGATGATGATCGCGACAAATAAAGGTCATCTCACTCTCCCTCTGCTGAAGACATTCAAGAAAAACGGGGCGATTATTGAAAGAGATTACGAGTGGCTCAAGAAAGAAGGCAGGTTGTCCCCGGAACTTGACGCCATGTTCCTTGAAGCCATGAAAGAGCCTGAAGAAAAAAAGGATATCGAAAAACTGAACTGGCAGTTATTTAAAGCGGCAGAAGAAGGGAAAATACAGGATGTGAAGAACGCCATAGAGCAGGGAGCGGACGTGAACGCCCGGAACAACAACGGGCACACCGTCCTTGAAGCATGTTTTTTTGAATGGTCTTTCTCGACGGACGTGGCATGGAGCATAGCTGCCCTTCTTTCCTCAGGGGCGATGACGGACGGCACAGCCCGGGATTTTATAACACGGCTTGAGGACAAAAGCGACATTAACGCATGGGAACGGGCAGCCTATGCACTGCTTCTGGCATCCTTCCTTTACCCGGAGCAAAGCGAAGTACTCGACGGACACATTGCGAAAAATCGTTCCCGGGCTGCCAACCTGGTTCTTCCAGCCATAACCGGCACAAATATCTCCATGCAGAACAATTTTTTAAGAGTCCTCTCTTCAGGGCGGGCGTCCGCACTGTCCCTGTCGCCTGAAAACATTCCAGCTATGGTGGGCATCCTCCTTGACACCCTGGATTCCGACCCGGCACTGGCAGTCGAATTCATAAAGAAACGCCTCGGGAAGAACCTCGAAGCCTGGGCCGGTGACGGAGTTGAAGGGGCGGACAGGCTGGTGTCGAGGCTGGTCCCTTACTTGAAAAAGAGATAAACATGAAGAAAGACGATACTGTGCCGTTTATGGAATTTTGACACCTTGAGAAGATAAGGATGACTATCGACGAACTGAACCGAAAACTGCTTGAAGCTACAAAACGGGGCGACATCGAAGGCATGATGGAAGCCCTGAAACAGGGAGCCGAAGTGAACTCCCGGGACGGATGGGGCAGGATGGCGATGCAGGAGATTGTGAGGGGCGGAAGAGGTGCGTCCAGACCCCTTCCCAATAAAAAATCAAGACTTCAGCTAAAAGAGCTGAAGCCTTGATTTTACTTACTGGAGCCGACTTCCGGACTCGAACCGGAGACCCCATCCTTACCATGGATGTGCTCTACCTGCTGAGCTAAGTCGGCTTCTTTGTATAAAATGGTGGTGGGAGAAGGATTCGAACCTTCGTAGACGGTGTCGGCAGATTTACAGTCTGCTGCCTTTGACCACTCGGCCATCCCACCACTTCTTTGCTTTGTCAAGCTGGAGCCGGCACCCGGACTCGAACCGGGGACCTGCTGATTACAAGTCAGCTGCTCTACCAGCTGAGCTACACCGGCTCAACGAAGGTATATTATAGCGGGTCAAACGGAGATGTCAACCTTCGATTTGCTCCCCGGAAAGTTTTTTATCGCCCGGCATGTCCCATGCTGCAACGGAATTGTATTTATCGGTGCGGTCACCACCCGATCTTTTTCGCCGCTCCGACCGGAAGAGATCGCCGTCCCGGATGACATGATCCGGAACCCGGGGGTCCTGGCCTTGCGAAGTTTTTCAAGATGGGCTTCATTTCCCTTGCGATAAAAGGCCCCTCTCCCGTTTCTCCGGAGAGGGGCCTGCTCTGTAACTCAGTCAGAATGCATCGGAAAAATACCTGACCGCCTACCGTGCCGTATATACACCGGATGCCGAGACGGTTCCCCCCCTCTGGACCGTGACGCTCCTGTCCGCAGGAGACCTCCACCCTTTCACGTAGGAGAAGGAAATGACGCGATTGCCCACGAGGATTTCGGCCACAGTCTGGCCGCTTTCGTAGCTTCCTCTTCCGTCAATGCTCCATCGCGCTTCTTTGGGGCCGTCGATAGTCACTGTAATTGACCCGGTATTCTGGGTGTACGCGGCCGAAACGGTGGTCGTGGCTCCCCTGCTGACGGTGATGGTTTTGGGTTCAGGCTTGATCCTGCCGGACACATCGGAGAAGATGATCCTGTAGGTTCCCACGACAATGCTGCCCGCCGTCCATCCGCCGGGGTAATTCCCCTTTCCGTCGAGGCTCCACCGACCGTCTTTTGTACCGGTAATCTCGACTTTGACCGATCCGGTATGGCGGACATAGGTGCCGGAAGTTCTGGATACTGCTCCGTTGCGGACGGTGACTCTCTGATTTTCCGGTTTCGTCCACCCCGGAACTTCGGAGAAGGAGAGCACCGGATTACCGACCTCAATCCCCCCCGCAGTCTGACCAGCTGTGTAGGCACCTTTTCCGTCCAGGGCCCAGCGGGCTTCTTTCGGGCCTTCAATTGTTACGGTCACTGAGCCTGTGTGCTTGACATAGGCTCCGGCAGCCGATGCAGTGCCGCCTTTGGCTACCGTAACCGCGGCATCTGCCGGCCTGGTCCAGTCAGGGACATCAGAGAAGGAGACGGTATATTTCCCCGTGGGGACATTTTTCAGCATGTAGCCGCTTTCATAGCTCTCCTTGCCTCCGAGGCTCCATTTGGCTTCCTTCGGGCCGTCGAATTTTACGCTGACAGCCCCCACATGGCGGACATATTTCTTGTCCATGGAAGCCATTCCGTCCTTGGTTACAGTGACGGAAACATCCGAGGGGCTGTCCCAGTCCGGGGCTTCTGTAAATGAAATGGTATATTTTCCCGTGGGAATGTTCTTTTGCACGTGACCGCTTTCATAGCTGCCCTTGCCGTCCAGGCTCCATTTTGCGCCTTCGGGGCCATCGATCTTCACGGAGACGGAGCCTACGTGGCGGACATATTTCTTGTCCATGGAAGCCATCCCGTCCTTTGCAACGGTGACTTCGGCGTCGGCGGGCCTTGTCCACTCCGGAACGTCGGTGAAGCTCACCACATACTTTCCGGTGGGCACGTTCTCAATCACGGAACCGCTGTCGAAGGCATTGCCGTCGAAGGTCCATTTCGCTTCTTTCGGACCGTCGATCTTCACGGAGACGGAGCCTACGTGGCGGACATATTTCTTGTCCATGGAAGCCATCCCGTCCTTTGCAACGGTGACTTCGGCGTCTGCGGGCCTTGTCCACTCCGGAACGTCGGCGAAGCTCACCAGGTACTTTCCGGTGGGCACGTTCTCAACCACGGAACCGCTGTCGAAGGCCTTGCCGTCAAAGGTCCACTTCGCCTCTTTCGGACCGTCGATTTTCACGGCGACGGAACCCACATGGCGGACGTACTTGCCGTCCAGGGACGCTGTCCCGTCCTTTGCAACGGTGACTTCGGCGTCGGCGGGTTTGGTCCATTCGGGAACGTCGGCGAAGCTCACCAGGTACTTTCCGGTGGGCACGTTCTCAATCACGGAACCGCTGTCAAATTCCTTGCCGTCGAAGGTCCACTTCGCTTCTTTCGGACCGTCGATTGTCACGGTGACGGCCCCCACGTGGCGGACATATTTGCCGTCCAGGGACGCCGTCCCGTCCTTTGCAACGGTGACTTCGGCGTCGGCGGGCTTGGTCCACTCCGGAACGTCGGCGAAGCTCACCAGGTACTTTCCGGTGGGCACGTTCTCAATCACGGAACCGCTGTCAAATTCCTTGCCGTCGAAGGTCCACTTCGCTTCTTTCGGACCATCTATCTTCACTGAGACGGCCCCCACGTGGCGGATGTAGGTTTCTGAAACCGAGGCTGTTCCATCCCTGGTAACGGAGACTGATACATCGGCGGGTTTCGTCCACTCCGGGAGATCATAGAAGGAAACCGTGTATGTTCCGGTGGGAACGCTGGTGATGACGTGGCCGCTCTCAAAACCGCCCCGCCCGTCAAAGATCCACCGTGCGTCCTCTGGACCTTCTATCTTCACTGCCACTGCCCCCACGTGGCGGACGTACCTGCCGTCCAGGGACGCCGTCCCGTCCTTTGCAACGGTGACTTCGGCGTCGGCTGGTTTGGTCCATTCGGGAACATCCGAGAACGAAACGGAGTATTTCCCCGTGGGCACGTTCTCAAGAACGGAACCGCTGTCGAAGGCCTTGCCGTCAAAGGTCCACTTCGCCTCTTTCGGACCGTCGATTTTCACTGACACGGAGCCAACATGGCGGACGTACTTGCCGTCCAGGGTCGCCGTCCCGTCCTTTGCAACGGTGACTTCGGCGTCGGCGGGCTTGGTCCACTCCGGAACGTCGGTGAAGCTCACCACATACTTTCCGGTGGGCACGTTCTCCACCGCGGAACCGCTGTCGAAGGCCTTGCCGTCGAAGGTCCACTTCGCCTCTTTCGGACCGTCGATTGTCACGGAGACGGAGCCAACATGGCGGACATACTTGCCGTCCAGGGCCGCCGTCCCGTCCTTTGCAACGGTGACTTCGGCGTCGGCTGGCTTTGTCCACTCCGGAACGTCGGCGAAGCTCACCAGGTACTTTCCGGTGGGCACGTTCTCAATCACGGAACCGCTGTCAAATTCCTTGCCGTCGAAGGTCCACTTCGCTTCTTTCGGACCGTCGATTGTCACGGTGACGGCCCCCACGTGGCGGACATATTTGCCGTCCAGGGACGCCGTCCCGTCCTTTGCAACGGTGACTTCGGCGTCGGCGGGCCTTGTCCACTCCGGAACGTCGGTGAAGCTCACCAGGTACTTTCCGGTGGGCACGTTCTCAATCACGGAACCGCTGTCAAATTCCTTGCCGTCGAAGGTCCACTTCGCTTCTTTCGGACCGTCGATTGTCACGGTGACGGCCCCCACGTGGCGGACATATTTGCCGTCCAGGGACGCCGTCCCGTCCTTTGCAACGGTGACTTCGGCGTCGGCGGGCCTTGTCCACTCCGGAACGTCGGTGAAGCTCACCACATACTTTCCGGTGGGCACGTTCTCAACCACGGAACCGCTGTCAAATTCCTTGCCGTCAAAGGTCCACTTCGCCTCTTTCGGACCGTCGATTTTCACTGACACGGAGCCAACATGGCGGACGTACTTGCCGTCCAGGGTCGCCGTCCCGTCCTTTGCAACGGTGACTTCGGCGTCGGCGGGCTTGGTCCACTCCGGAACGTCGGTGAAGCTCACCACATACTTTCCGGTGGGCACGTTCTCCACCGCGGAACCGCTGTCGAAGGCCTTGCCGTCGAAGGTCCACTTCGCCTCTTTCGGACCGTCGATTGTCACGGAGACGGAGCCAACATGGCGGACATACTTGCCGTCCAGGGCCGCCGTCCCGTCCTTTGCAACGGTGACTTCGGCATCGGCTGGCTTTGTCCACTCCGGAACGTCGGCGAAGCTCACCACATACTTTCCGGTAGGCACGTTCTCAACCGCGGAACCGCTGTCAAATTCCTTGCCGTCAAAGGTCCACCTGGCTTCTTTCGGGCCGTCGATTATGACGGTGACTGCCCCGGTCTCAGGGGGTACTACATCTGGAGACTGGACGGCTGCAGCTTCACCTCCGCCCGGGACAGGAATGTCCGGAGCTGCTCCCGCCGCCGGAACGTCCGGGCTTACCTCTTCAGCAGAGAGAGGCGCTGCCTGGATACAACCTCCCAGCAGGAGAAGAGCAACAAACAGGCAGAATAACGGCCTCGGGGAAACAATGCGCAAGGGCTTGAGAAAACGCAATCTCACTGCAAACCACCTCCGGATTCGAATGGTATGTGACTGGTCCGCCTTTCGGGGCGCGTATCAAACCTTTCGGAAAGAAAACCGTTCCTTGCCTCTCCTGATTTTCCCTGCACGAGGAGCCCAAAACATTCCCGCACGCGCTGAAACGGGGAGTGAAACAGTTGGCCGGGGAAAAGACCCGTTGTGGTGAAGTATAGTGCATCTCCGGAATTCGTCAATATTTCAAGAAAAGAGAGATAAAACCCCGGAAAACAATACTGCAGTAATTTTACCCCCGAAGCAGCTCTTCTTTTGCCGGGGGAAGGATGTCGTCTCCGTTCCTCCCCGGCGCAGACCAGGAAACGTTCTCTCCTGCCCCGCTGTTCACCTCGGCCCGTGCCCTGGGCAGCCAGACCGGATGTTCGCGGCGGAGCCAGTCCATCATTTTTTCACGGACATGGCAGCGGAGATCCCAGGCGGCTCCAGAATTCGCGGCACTCATGAGAGCCCGGACCTCCATGGATCGGGATGTACAGTCCGTCACCTGCAGGGCTTTCGCCCTCCCGTCCCACAGGGGCGTTGTTCCGAGCACGGTGTTGAAGAACGCACGTATCTCCTCCATGTCAGCAGAAAAATCCACATGGAAAAAAGCCGTGCCGATAATGTCCGCCGAAACGCGGGTCCAGTTCTGGAAGGGCTTTTCAAGGAAGTAGGTCGTCGGAAGAACGAGGCGGCGGGAATCCCAGAGCCTGAGAACCACATAGGTGAAAGTGACCTCTTCCACCCTGCCCCACTCCCCTTCGGCGACGACCACATCGTCGATGCGGATGGGCTGGGCAATGGCGAGGTGGATTCCTGCGAGGAATGTGGCCACCGTTCTCTGGGCGGATAGCCCCACGATGATGCCCGCCACGCCTACGGAGGCGAGAAGGGACGTGCCTATGCGCCTGAAATCGTCGATGCTCAGGAGCGCCAGGGAGACTGAAAGGAAGATGATAAGGATGACGAGCAGCCTTTTGAAGAGAATGAACTGAGTCTGGACTTTCCGGGCCTTGAGGTTGTCGGCGGCGGAGATGTCGAACCTGTTCCTGAAGTAGATTTCGAAAAGACTGACCGCACCGAGGGCAAGCCACGTCAGGGATGCCACGAGGCCTATTTTCGCCGACCTGAGGAGAATGCGGGAAGCCGCCGGTGAAAATTTTGCTTCCGCATAGGGGAGGGCGGCTATGAAAACCATGGCGAGCATGGCCACAAGGGCAGGCACAATAAGGTGTTTCCGGATTGCGGGGACGGGTATGTACTGTGTCATGAATTTCCCCCTTTCTTTCCGCTCTTCGATTGTAACCGAAAGGAAAGAAAGGGGGAAGGCTACAGAAGCCGCTCCGCCTTCTGGACGAAAATTTCGACCCCTGTCCGGCGGACATAATCATCACTGAGGAAGGACTGGAATTTCTCCCTCAGCGGAGCAAGCAACTCATCCCCGCAGAGGAACTGCACCGACCAGTTCTTTCCGGGGAAAACGGCATCGTCCCACCGGGTGCCGTCTCCCTCGTTGTCCTTCCGGAGGACGTTACGCCAGACCGAGTAGGCGGAGACTCCCAGTCCGTCCAGCATTTCGCAGATTTCCCGTCCCAGCGTCTCGCCTGCGTGAATCCAGACCATGTTCATGATTTCGTCACCGCCTCCATGAATCTTCCCTTATTCCTCAGTTTTTCCTCGAAGAGGCTGTAGATCACGGGAACCAGCACCAGGGTGACCAGGGTGGAGATCATGAGCCCTCCCATGACCGAAATGGCGAGAGGTTTCCAGAGTTCAGCCCCCTGGGCCTTGCTCAGCGCCATGGGGAGCATACCGAAGAAGGTGGTGAGGGTGGTCATGAGTACGGGACGGAGCCTGCGCCCTCCTGCACTGATCAGGGCTTCCCGAAGAGGCGTTCCCCTGGCCCGGAGCAGGTTCACGTAGTCCACCAGCACGATGGCGTTGTTCACCACGATGCCCACAAGCATGACGATTCCCAGGAGCCCCTGGAGGGAGAGATAGAGTCCTGTCAAAAGATAGGCGAAGGCTACTCCTGTGAGGGCGAAGGGGATGCTGAACATGATGATGAACGGATCGAGATAGGCTTCGTATTGCCCCGCCATGACCATGTAGACCAGGAGCACTCCCAGAAGGACCAGAAGGCCCATCTGTCGGAAGGCGTCCCCCTGTTCGCGGATCTGCCCGCCGAACTCGACGGTAACGCCCGAAGGTATGTCCACTTCCGCCACCGCAGTCCGGGCATCTTTGGTAACCTCTCCGAGAGACCGCCCGTGAACGTTCGCTTCCACCACCACGTAGCGCTGTTTATTCTTTCTCTGGATCTCCGGGGGACCTGCAGTATCCCGGTACGAAGCCACAGTTGAAAGGCGCACCATTTTCCCCGAGGCGGAGGGAACCATGAGACGGCCGAAGATATTCCGGGAGTTGCGCTGTTCTTCCCGGAGACGGAACCGTATGGGGTAGTCGTTCTCTCCTTCCCAGTAGCTTTCATTCGTCTCGTGGCCGTAAAAATAGGTCCTGAGGGCACCGGCCACGGCATAGGTGCTCACCCCCAGGAGGGACGCCTTTTCCCGGTCTACGTCCACCCGGATTTCCGGCCTGTTCTGTTTCTGGCTCAGGCTGACGTCCACAGTACCGGGGATGGTGCGGAGAAGATCTGCGATCCTCCCCGACATGCGGACCACCTGGTCGAGATCGTCGCCGAAAATTTCTATGTTCAGGGGCTTGGCGCCGAGGAACATTGACTTGATGGGCGACGTGACAAGCACGTTGAGCTTTTCGATTCCGGGCTGCTCCCGCAGCCATGACCGGAGAGACTCTCCCACCTCGAAGGCGGTGCGTTTTCTCAGCCCTTTGTCCACCAGCTTGAGGCCCACGTTGCCGATGTTCGGTCCTGCCTGCTGCCCTGCGGCGACGGCGAACCCCTTTTCGTCCCTCCCGTCGTAGCCGTAGACGTTGGTGGCTTCGGGGACGGTTTTCCGTGCATGCTCGATGGTGCGGAGAACCAGCCTGTCGGTTGCATCAATGCCCGTTCCTTCCGGGAGGGTCATGGTGATGGTGATTTCTCCCGTGTCGGGATCCGGGGAAAGCTCGGTGCCGATGAACCGGAATCCGGCAAAGGTGAGCCCGAGGATAACCAGGGCGGCCAAAACCACCATTTTCCTGTTTTCAAGAGACCATTCAAGCAGACTCTCGTATCCCCTTTCGAGCCGGCCGATGAAGGCGTCGGTAAAACGGTGGAGCCTGAGGCGGTCTTCCTCCCGGCGGAAGAAGAAGCTTCCCATCATGGGAATAAAGGTAAGACTCACGAAAAGTGACGCCGCAACCGCCGCCACCATGACCACCGTAAGGGAGGAAAAGAAGACTCCCACCAGCCCCCGGATAAAGGCAAGAGGAAGAAGCACCACCACCGTGGTGAGGGTGGAGGCCACGAGCGCCGACTGGACTTCCGCCGTGCCGACGACGCAGGCGACGGATCTCCGGGCGCCCTTTTCGATATGGTAGACCACCTGGTCGGTGGAGACGATGCAGTTGTCCACCACCATTCCGCTGGCCATGGCCAGGGCGGAGAGGGTGAAGATGTTGATGGTGTAGTCCAGTTCTCCCATGAAGATGAAGGTGATGACCAGGGAGAAGGGAATGGCGGCGCAGACGATGAGGGAGGCGGAAAGGCGTTTGAGAAAAATCCAGGTGACTGCGAAGACCAGGATTACCCCCGCGAGGAGGGACTGTGTCAGGTTGTTGATGGAGTTGAGAATGAACTCTGAGGTGTTCATGCCGATGTGGTAGTCCACGTCAGAGGGGAATTCTTTCTCCTTGAGCTCTTCCAGCCGGCCGAGCACCGCCCGGGAAACCTCCACCGTATTGGCGTCGCTGGTCTTGAGAACGGCCATGATGACCGCTTCCCTGTCGAAATGATAGCCCCTGAGGTCCCGGTCCCTGTATGTATCGGCCACCTCCGCCACATCTGCAAGGTGGACGGGGCGTCCGCCTGCAACGCCAACCACGGTCCGGCCGATTTCTTCCACCGAGGTGAAGCGGCCGGGAATACGGACGTAATATTCCGTGCGGCCCTGTTTCAGGGAGCCTGCCGGTATATTGAGATTTTCCCGCTCCACGGCGGCAATGACCGAAGAAATGGGGATGCCGAAGGCTTCCACTTTTTCAGCGTCGATCCTCACCTGGATTTCCCTCTGCTTCCCTCCGTAGACCAGTACCTGCCCCACTCCGGGAATCCGGGAGAGGTTCTCCACCACTGTCTTGTCGACAAAGTGATGGAGCCCTTCCCAGGATCGTTCCGCAGTGAAGGAGAGGGTAAGGAAGGGGATGGTGCCTGAGGTTATGCGAAGGAGAATGGGCTCCTCGGCATCTCCGGGGAGGTCCCTCCGGGCGAAATTGACGGAATCCCGGATGTCCCCCATCTTCACGTCCAGGTTCACACCCCACTTGAACTTGACCGACACTACGGAGATGTTGTCCATGGACTTGGAGAAAATGGTGTCCACACCCTCGATGAGAGAGACCTTGTCCTCCACAACCTTGGTGACCCGCTGTTCCACGTCGCTGGCGGAGGCGCCCGGCCAGGTGACAAGGACGTTCACTACCGGAGGCTCGATGTTCGGCAGCAAATCGAGCTTGAGGCCGAGGAAGACTATCCCACCCACGAGAATGACCGCGAGAAAGACCATGAGCATGGAAACCCTGCGGTTGACGGAGAGTTCCGGGAGATTCATTTTTCCGCCGCCTTCACGGGTGTGCCGTCCCTGAGTTTTTCAGACCTGGCGGCGATCACCGCTTCATTCTTTTCAAGGCCGGAAAGGACTTCCAGAAAATTATCCCTCTCGGCACCTGTTGTAATGATTCTCAGCCTGGCCACGCTGTCAGAAACCACGTAGCATACTGATTCTCCCGTGCCCGCCATTCTGCCCACAGCCTCGAGGGGAAGGCCGACCCCCTCCCGGACACCGGTCCGAATGGTCACCCGGGCATACATTCCCGGAAGGAGGGCACCTTCGGAGGAAAGGAGGACGTCCACTTTCCCTGTGCGGGTGACAGGGTCGAGCGAGGGGTGAACCCTGGAGACGGCGGCCTCGAACCTCTTCCCGGGAAAGGCGTCCACTGTGACCAGCGCCTTCTGCCCCTCCTTCACCCTGGGGAAGAGCTGTTCGGGTACGGTCCCCGACACTTTCACTCTCTCCCGGCGGGCAAGTATGAAGGCCGGCGACTGGGAAACGGTGTCCCCCGGGTCTATGTGCCGGGTGAGAATCACTCCTGAGATGGGGGCTGTTATAGTGTGGTATCCCAGTATAATTTTCAGCTGGTTCAGCGCTGCCCTGGCCTCCTGGACCTGCCGGGCAGCCATCCTGGTCTCCCCCCGGGCCCGGTCGAACTGCTGGCGACTGACCACCTGCTCCCTGTAGAGGGCTGAAATGCGCTCGAAATCGGCGGCGACGGTGGAAGAATAACTCGAGGCACGGCCGAGGGACGCTTCGGCCTGGAGGATCTGCTGCCGGGCAAGGCTGTCGTCCACCTCCGCCAGAGGATCCCCTTCCTTCACAGCATCCCCTTCGGAGACGAAGACCCGGAGGACCGTTTTTCCAGGCACCTTGCAGACTACGGCCGCTTTCTCCTCCGGCTCGATGCCCGCGGCGAATGACACCCTGTCCTCGAAGGTCAGGGTTTTAAGAAAGACTGTTTCCACGGGAAGGACTTCCGGGGCAGGAACGCCGCTTCCCGATGTTTCCTTCTCGTGCCATCTGTAGATGATGAGCCCCCCGAAAAGGAAGATAAACAACAGAAGTGCAAGCACTTTTTTCATTCCTCTGCCTCCTGGAAAAACGCTTTTCCGGTACTGCCCATGGCCCAGTCGATTTCCACCCTGGCTTTTTTCGAGTCGTACAGGCCTTCCACAAGCTGGTTCCTTGCGTTCGCAAGGGCCACGGACGCATCAAGCACGTCGATGTTGGTCCCCACCTGGGCCACGTAGCGTTTCAGAGCCATGCGATAGTCCTCTTCCGCCGCCGCCACCATGGCCTTTCCCACCTCGATCCTCCTGAGGGATGACTCGAAGTTCGTACGGGCTACGGAGATTTCGAGCTCGATCTGCCGCTTCAGATCCTCGGCCTGGTGAAGCAGTTCTTCCGCCGCGGCCTTCGCTTCCCTGGCCCGGGAGGATGACTCGCCGCCGTCGAAGAAGGTCCAGGAGGCCTGGAGAGTAATCTTCCAGTCATCCATTTTTGAAGGGAAGAAGGTTTCGTCCGCCCTGTAGATCTCGCCGAAAAGGACAACCCGTGGCCCTCCGGAAGCCCTTGCCGCTTTCGCGGCAAAAAGAGCCGAATGCATGGCCCTGTCCAGAGCCCGCATCTCCGGCCGGGAGGCAAGGCCTTCCGCCACGGGGTCGGAAGGAAGGGGAGAAAAATCCCCGGGAGCATCTTCTGCCGGAAGGGTGAATGCCGGGCGGAGGGACGTTCCGACTGCCCGGGAAAGGCCGTGCCATGCCACGTCAACGGCGTTCATCGCCCGGATACGTCCCAGTTCGGCCTCTGCGACGGAGACTTCCACCCGGAGAACGTCGTTTTTCGCCACCACGCCGTTCCGGAAGAGAGCCTGCACCTGCCGGAGGTGTTCCTTTGCCAGGGAGAGAGTCTCCTCCGCTACGGAAAGTCTCCCGACCGACCGCCGCAGGTCGTACCATGCAGAAGTTACCGCCCACTCCACTCCCTGGGCGGTGCGCTTCTCCGCAGCCTCTACCCCCTCCAGGGCAAGGCGCCGGGAGTCCACGGAATACCGGACGGCCCCCCCGCTGTAGATGAGCTGGCTCAGCGTCAGGGCTGCCTTCCAAGTGGTCCGAAAGCCGGCCTGGGCATACCCGACCTGCTGTCCTCCTATGAAAACGGGATGGAACGGATCCTTCTCTGCCGTCTGGTAGAGAAGGGATACTCCAAGCTGGGGCAGCGCCGGGGCACCCGCCTGGTGTATCCGCTCCCGTGCCTGGGCGATCCGCTGCCGTCCGGCGGCCAGGACGGGATTGTTGACTGCGGCGAGGGAAAGGGCTTTTTCAAGGGAAAGAGGCTCCGCCCCGTGTGCCGCCTGCCCCTGCATAAGAACCAGGAGGAGAAGACACAAAAGGGAGAGAATCCTACGGTTCATTGCCAATACCTCCCAGAACCGAACGGATGAGGAACCTCCAATTACGCCTGGCTTCTTCCCGCGTAATCGTAAGTTCGATGTTGAGAATGATGCCGTTCAGGATGCCTACGAACATGTTGACCAGCTCCCGGTGGCTGATCCCCCGGCGGGTAAGGATGTTCCCGGGAAAAACGGCTTCGATGACCGATATAGCGTCCTCGGTGATGGAGGCCCGGAGTGTGGTGACGAGTTCGATCATTTCCTCCCGGCCCCGCATGGCCTCGAGCTGAAGGTGAACGAAAAGAAGCCTGCAGACCGGATCTTCAGCGAAAATGTCGATGAGCCGCTCCCCCCGGGTGAGAAAGAAATCCATGGCTTCTCCGGGAGGCAGCTCGAGTCCGGGAGGCAGGACGATGCCCTTGAGCCGCTCCGCCTCTTCGGCCACCACAGCCTTGTACACTTCCCACTTGCCGGGGAAATACCAGTACACCGCTCCCTTGCTGACTCCCGCATTCCTTGTTATGTATTCCATGCTCGTTCCGTAGAACCCCCTGGCGGCGAATCCTTCCCTGGCCGCCCTGAGAATGGCCTTGCGTGCCTCTCTGCCTTCTTCCGCCACATAAATACCTCCCGACCGTTCAGTATGTAGAACTATACTCCATACCGAACGGTCGGTCAATAAAGCAGACGAAAAAAGGGACAGGCCAAAGGCCTGTCCCAGGAAACACTGTTGCGGTTGGCCGATTAACGCTTGGAGAACTGGCGGAGTCCCCGGGCGCCCTTCTGGCCGAACTTTTTCCGTTCCACCATGCGGGGGTCCCTGGTAAGGAGCCCGTTCTTCTTCAGGACGGGACGAAGCTCGGGATTGAGCTTCAAAAGCGCCCTGGCGATTCCGAGCCGCACCGCGCCGGCCTGGCCTGTAAGGCCGCCGCCGGAGGCACGGACAAAAACGTCAATCTTTCCCTCAAGGCCGGCCGATTTCAGCGGCTGCAGAGCGTTGAGCTGCCATGCGACTCTCGGGAAATAATCTTCCACGGTTCTTTCGTTGACTTTAATCGTCCCGTCGCCGGGGCGAACCCGCACGCGAGCCAGGGCGCATTTTCTTCTTCCGGTTCCCCAGCAGTATGCTGTATTCTGCATCGAGTCTTTTCCCCCTCCCCGAATTTTACACTTCAATGGCAACGGGCCGCTGCGCCGCGTGAGGGTGCTCCGGTCCCGCATACACTTTGAGCTTCTTGTGGAGCTTCAGGCGCGTTCTGGGCAGCATGCCCTTGACGACCCTCTCCATGAGCTGCACGGGCTTCTTGTCCATCATCTCGCCGTAGGTGGCGGAGCGGAATCCGCCGAGGTAGCCGGTGTAATAATGGACGGTGCTCTTGAGCCTCTTGTTGCCCGTGAGCTTCGCTTTTTCGGCGTTGATTATCACGACAAAATCGCCGCAGTCAACGTGGGGGGTGTAGGTGGGCTTGTTCTTCCCCATGAGGATCTTGGCAACCTGTGACGCAATGCGACCCAGGGGCTTGTCTGTGGCGTCGACGATATACCACTGGTGCTCGACCTTTTCTTTTACGGCCATAAAGGAACGACTGTCCGACATGGAATTTCCTCCTTCATTCTCTTTCCTGTTTCATTTTTCTATAGTCAAAGATCACACAAACGCCGTTGGAGGAAGCGCCGCCCCAAGCATCTCGGGGGACGTGGCAGGGTTCCCCGGGGGCTTGCTTTCTCCGCCGACGCGGCGAAATGATGCACGGTTCGACTCCAGTCTGTTATTTTACACGAATGAGCCGGGGGTTTTCAATCCTCCCCGGCAATCTTCCTCTTTTTGCCACGGGAAGCCCGTCGATTTCCTTGATATCCATGGTCATGTCGATGGGGTTCGCATGGGAAATGTAGCTTCCTACACCGAAGGCGTCGGCTCCCGCAGCGGAGAGTTCCCGTATCCTGTCGGGATAGAGCCCGCCGGAGGCGATGATCCGGACATGACCGTACCCGGCAAGATCGAGGCGATACCGTATTTCCCGGACAAGGTCCGGCGACACCCCTCCCCGTTCGCCGGGCGTGTCCAGCCTGACAGCGGAGAGCCTGTCGCCCAAGGCTTCTGCAACCCTGAGGGTTTCCTCCGCTTCGTCCTTGAAGGTGTCCACAAGGACGATTCTCTGGTCACCGGACGGCATGACGGCATCGTAATGCTTCGCGAGGGCCACCGTATCTCCGACAAGGAGCACAGCCGCGTGGGGCACCGTACCCATGGGATCGATTCCCGCAAGCCGGGCGCCCAGTATGCAGCTCGCTCCGCTGCACCCTCCGACACGGACGGCGGTCCGCTCCATAACAGGGGCAATGGCCGGGTGGACATGCCTTGCACCGAAGCAGAGAACAGGTTTTCCATCCGCAGCCTCGACACATGCCCTGGCCGCAGTGGCCCAGGAGGATGCGCTTGCGAGCATGCCCAGCAGAACCGTCTCGTAGAGGCCGAACTCTCCGTAGGGACCGCAGATCCTGACGAGAACTTCTTTGGGAGAGAAGGAATCTCCTTCCCTGAGAGCTTCCACTTCCACGTTCCTTTCAGCCAGAAGGGTCATCACTTCTTCAAGACCGGCGAAAACGCCGTTCTTCCGGGCAAAGACCTCAGCGGTGACCGGGGCGGACAGGCGCCCTGCATCCCGGAGAACATCCCGGGTCTTGACGAAATATACGTCTGTTGTATAGCCGCCGAGAATTTCCTCGTGGGTGGCCGAATGAAGCCTTTTTCCTTCCACAGAGTACTTCCGGACGTCCTCGAAACCGTCAAGAGGCCCGGAAGTGCCGCAGCGGTTTCCGGAGTTCATGTCAGCCTAGTAGAGAACAAGTATTATGGATGTGACCATGAAGAGACCGGTCAGGACCACGGTAATCTTCGAAAGTCCTGTGAAGCGCTGCCACTGGTTTCCCCCCATGTCGGCCTGGGTTCCCCCGCCGAAGATTCCGGAGAAACCGCCCTGCTTTCTCTGCTGCAGGAGCACGACGCCTGAAAGGGCAAGGCAGAGCAGTATGTGGACAATACCAAGAAAGGTCTTCACGTTGCGCACCTCCTAAAAATAGGAACCAATTCCAGACAAAGAGTTATTCTATCATAGATATACGGGAAAGGATATCCAGCAAACGATAACCTGCCACAGCCCTGTGGGAAATTTTTCTTTTTATGTCATCCGGGATTTCCCCGAAGGTCCCGTCGTATCCTGCGGGAGAAAATATCGGGTCATAGCCGAATCCGCGGGTCCCCCTCGGAGCCCGGACGACTTCACCGGGACACTCCCCTTCGGTGAGGAGACAGATACCGTCAGAAGGGAAATAGAGGGCGAAGGCCGCCACGTACCTTGCAAACCGGTCATCTTTTTCTCGAAGCGCATCGAGCATCCACCTGATGCGGGCCGGGTCGTCCTCCGCCATCCGGGCGGAATGAATGCCGGGCTTCCATTCGAGAGCCCGCACCTCCACTCCGCTGTCGTCAGCCAGGGAGGGAAGTCCGGTGAGAAGAGCCCAGGCCCTGGCCTTGAGCCGGGCATTCGCGCTGTAGGTGGTGCCGGTCTCTTCCACGTCGAGGGAGGCGTGTTCAGGGCCGAAGAGGATGTCCACGCCCAGGGGAGAGAATAAGTCCGCCACCTCGGCAAACTTTCCCCGGTTGCCGCTGGCGAAGAGGATGCCCTCAGGAAAGAGCCGTTTCGCCGTCTTCAATGCCGAGAGCCTCCTTCTGAAGCCCGATGATTTCAAGGGTTCCCTTTGCCGCAAGGAAGAGAAGGGCTGAGAGATCTCCGGAGGTAAAGACTGAGCCTTCCCCCGTCCCCTGTATTTCCACGTACTCTCCACGGTGGTTCATCACCACGTTCATGTCCACCTCGGCGGCACTGTCCTCGGCATAGCAGAGATCGAGGAGAGGAGAACCGCCAACTTTCCCCACGCTGACCGCGGAAAGAAAAAACCTGAGCGGAAGGACTGAGAATATGCCCTTTGCCCGAAGGGCGCGGAGAGCGTCGAAGAGGGCGACAAACCCTCCTGAGACGGCGGCGGTTCTTGTTCCCCCGTCAGCCTGGAGGACGTCACAGTCGAGAATGACGGTCCTTTCGCCGAGGGCTTCCATGTCCACGCAGGCCCTCAGGGAGCGGCCGACAAGGCGCTGGATCTCTGTGCTTCTTCCGTCGGGACCGCCCCTGGAGGTCGAGCGGGATACCCGGACGGAGGTGGATCTCGGAAGCATGGCGTATTCGGCGGTCACCCAGCCCCGGCCCGTTCCCCGGAGAAAGGGAGGAACTTTTTCCTCCACAGTGGCCGTGCAGAGCACCCTTGTATCGCCGAAGGAGGCCAGCACTGACCCTTCGGCATAGCGGGTGAAGTTCCTCTGGAAGCTGACGGGGCGGAGTCCATCGTCCCTTCTGCCGTCAATCCGGAGCGCCATGGCAGAGAGACTCACTGGGGGAGCTGCCAGGGCACCGTAAGATCCACCGGGGCCCCTTCAGAGGCAACCTTGCCGTTGATCAGGAACCGGACCTTGGTAAGGGGAGGGAAATTCTCGGTTATGGTACGCACCACGGCGGTTATGAACAGGGTGCTCTCCTTCGCCCCAAGCTTCGCAAGAGAGGAGATGAAGGACGCGTTCAGGTTGAGGAAGAGGGTATCGCCGCTCCTGAAGACGTTGAGCACCTTCATGTCAGGCGAGAACCTGCCCGGCACCAGGGAGATAATCTTGCCGAACACCTGGCGGATGTCATCCTCCATAATGCCAGAGAGGATGTCGGTCTTCTCCGAGACGATGGCCCCTTCCCTGGGAAAATAAACCGAGAAGGCCACTTTGCGGGCATTCACCCGTATTTCGGTACTTCCACCCTCGAGGACCCCCTGGGCTTCCTGCCGGTCGGAGGCTACGTCCTTCCTCATGAGTATGTCCTTTTTATCGAGCATCCTCAGGGCGAGAGAGGTTCCCACATACCCGGCGACGAAGCAGAAAGCCACAACAGCCAGCCATGCGATGATCCGGATGAGGAGCGGGGCCTTTTTCGTCTCCGGTTCTTCGGCCCTCCTCCTTCTCACCGGCCGTCTTTCTTCACGGAAGGGCAAGGGTTCTTCCTGCTCCGCCTCCCTCCGCCGCACTTCAAAACCGTCATCATAGTCGTCATATTTCCGGGGCATAACTGCATTCTCCTCCCTCGGTCAGCGTTCCCGTCAGGGTCAGTTGTTTGCAAGATACTGGGCAATCCCCCTGGCAAGGGAAGCTGCCATCGTATCCTGGTATTTTTTGTCGCCGAGCATCCGGGCCTCGGATTTTTCCGTGAGGAATCCTGTTTCGATGAGCACTGCCGGCATGGCGGCCCCCCGAAGGACGAAGAAAGGGGCCTGGGCAACCCGGCGCATCTTGATGCCTCCGTCTGAACCTTCTTTGAAGAGATATTCGGCAAAACCGGTGCTTTCGTTAATTTTCGCGTTCTGCTGCATATTCCCGAGGATGCTGAGCAGCATCCGGGTCTTTTTGTCCGCAGCCTGCGCAGACTCTCCGTTGCTGCCCTCGGCGATTTCCCTGTTTTCGATGAGGGCGAGCTGCATGGCATCCTTGTCGGTGGGAAGGGCCATAATGTAGATTTCCATTCCCGTGGCATGGCGCCCTGGAGGAAGGGCATTGGCATGAATGCTGACGAATACGTCGGCATTCCACTTGTTGGCCAGATCTGTCCTCTGCTGGAGGGTGAGATAGATATCCTTGTCCCTGGTGAGCCGGGCGTCAAATCCATCCTTTTTCAGTTTCTGGGCGAGAAGGATGGAAATGGAGAGGTTGACGTCCTTTTCACGGATGCCGTTGGCTACAGCACCGGGATCCTTTCCTCCATGGCCGGGATCGATGACGACTATTTTGGGGCCGGATTTCCGATTCGGGTCCCGGACCGGCGCCGGGTCTGCCGGCGGTTTGGCGGCGGGAGGCGTTTTCGAAGGCTGCGGGACTTTCACGGAAGCGGCAGCTCCGGTCCTGGCGAAGTCTATGACGATTCGCGGAGGGCCTTCCAGGGGAATGATCTCCTTCACGGGAAGGGCGGAAGAAAATTCAAGGACCACCCGGTCTCCGAAGTTGACCGAGGACACCCTCACTTCGCCGTGGGGAGAGGTGAGATCAGGCACTCCGGACTTTCCGAGGAGAAAGGAGACTTTCACCGAACCTCCGCTCTGCTGTATTTCCGGTGCATTCGGGCCTTCGTAGTCCAGGACCGCCCTGATCTTGTCGTCGTCACTGCCCCACCGTAGAGCGGAGAGCACGGGGCTCCCGGCGGGGGATGGTTGGGAGGCGGGAATCTGGACTGCCGGCGCCTGGGGTTTGGGGGTGGAAGGAGAAGGAATTCCCGCCCGGGGTGAACCCTCCCAGCGAAGATTTCCCTGTTTTCCCGAACGGGCAAGAAGTCCATTGAAGAGTTTAAGGGCTGAACGGCTTTCGACGAGCCATTCCTTCCCGTCCTGGACTGTGGAAGCAGCCAGGGGAACAAGCTCGGCATCAAGCCATGCCGCCGCCGCGCCGGCAACGAGCTGGAGCTTGCTCCGGTCCGCGGTTACAATGAGCGTATCCCCCTTTTCGGAGGTCTCCAGACCGAGCACCCCGGCCATATCCCTGGCGGAAACCATAATATTGGGACCTCTTTTTTCCGATCCCACTTGTCCTGCCCTTGAGGCACCGGAGTAAAGGTCCATCACGTCGGCTCCCGCTGCGGGGAAAACGGTCAGGACGAGAAGGGCGAGAAAAGCCGCCGCGAAGCTAAGAACCCGCTGCCGCAACGTCCCGCACCACCAGGGAACAGGCCCCGGTACTCCCGTAAAACTGAAAATCGTTGCCGACGAGGTCAATTGTGTTCAGGATATCCTTGAGGTTTCCGGCAATGGTCATACCTGAAACTGCACCTCCCAGTACGCCTCCCGAAATCGAAGCGCCCTTGATTCCGAGGGAAAACTCCCCGCTTACGGGATTGATGGTATGGAGCCCCAGAAACTCGGCGACAAAAATGCCGCTTCCCACCTGGAGGAGAAGGTCCTCCGGCGTCCACTGTCCCGGAAGAAGGGACAGATTGGAGCAGTCCACGTCCGGAGTGCCGGAGATGGAACGGCTCGCGTTTCCCGTGGACGGCACGCCGTCGAGAAGGGCGTACTTGAGATTATAAAGCCATGCTGAGACAACTCCATCCGAAAGAAGGCGGGTCGTTGTGCACGGAACCCCTTCCCCGTCGAAGGGAGAGGACCCCATGCCCCGCCGGAGGAGTCCGTCGTCCACCAGGGAAAGGGCGGGCGAGGCGACTTTTTTTCCCAGTTTTCCCCTGAGGAAGGACTTGTTCTTGTGAATGCTGGACGCAAGGAAGAGTTCCCCGAGAACGTCGACCAGGGAAGCCGCCGCTTCTCCGTCGAGAACGAGGTCGTACCGTCCCGTGGGAAGGGGTTTTCCGCCGAGAACCAGGGCGGTGCGCCGTACTGCTTCGGCGGCCGTCTTCCGGGGATTCAGCCCGGAGAGAAAGCGGCTGTCGTCCCCGAACCCTCCCATTTCCATGAGTCCGCCCTCGGAGAGGACCACCGTTACGCCGCATCCCGCGCTGGTTCCGGAGTACCAGCCGGAGGCTCCCTCGGAGGACCTGTAGTGATGCTCCCCGCTTCCCTCGCCCCATGATGCGCTCCGTACGGATATCACTCTGGGGTCGGCATCCCTGGCGATTTCCCACATTTCCCTGCATACGGACATTCGGTATTCCGGGGTGACTTCCGGAAGCGACCTGTCGAAAAGATCCAGGTCGGGGAAGGGTCCGGCGACTCCCCGGGCAAGCCTGAGGTGGGGGTCCGGTTCGGAGGAAGAACAGTTGTTCAGGCTCCATTCCACCAGTTCCTCGAGGTGATGCCTGTCCAGAGAGTTCACATGGGCAACCCCCTGCCGCCCGTCCTTGTCCAGGGTTCTCAGCCCGATGCCGAGAGAGGCGCCCGATGTGTTTTTTTCCGGAACTCCGTCACGAAGAGAGAGCGAGCTGCCCTGTCCAAAGCTATAGACCACATCCGCTCCTGCGGCTCCTCTGGAGAGAGCTTCGCCGACCAGGAACGCGGAGGCCTCTTCAACGGCGTCTCGGGAGGGGACCTTCATCACGAAGCGGAAACCTCCTCCAGGATGATCTCCGCCGCCCTGGCAGCCTGATCCCGGGTCACGTCGATATGGGTTACGAGCCTGATCCGGCCTCCGGCGGCGCCGTTGAACAGGACACCCCTTGCGGCACAGCGTTCATGAAGGTCACGCCCCGCCTTTTCCGGAACATGGAAATACACCATGTTGGTGGGCATAGGATTCTTCTCCACTTCCAGACCTCCTGCGGTGAGCATGGAGGCGAGCATGGCCGCGTTCCCGTGGTCTTCGGCGAGACGGGCGACATTGTTTTCAAGGGCATAGAGCCCGGCGGCGGCGATGATGCCTGCCTGCCGGAGCCCTCCGCCGACCTTTTTCCTCCAGTGCCTGGCTCTGCCGATGAAGTCTGAGCTTCCGCAGAGCATGCTGCCGATGGGGGCGCCGAGCCCCTTGGAGAGGCAGAACTGGATGGAGTCCACCAGGGCGGTATATTCGCTAACGTCACATCCCCATGCCGCCGCCGCGTTAAAGATCCGGGCTCCGTCGATATGGACCGCGAGACCGTTGTTCCTGGCAGTGTCGGTGGTCTCCTTCATCTGGGCCGGTGAAAGGGCGAGCCCTCCGCACTTGTTGTGGGTATTTTCCACGCAGAGCAGCTTCGCGGGGGCGAAGTGAACATTGACGGGACGGCAGTTTCGCTCGATCTCGGAGGGAGGGATCAGGCCCGAGGAATCGTCGGCGGTGAGAGGGACCACTCCTCCAAGGGCGGCGAGGCCGCCTCCCTCGTAATAGTAGATGTGGCTGTTGATGCCGAGGATGGCTCCTTCGCCCCGCCCGCAGTGGGTGAGCACCGCCACCAGGTTGCCCATGGTGCCGGAGGGAAGGAACAGGGCATCTTCTTTGCCGGTCATGGCCGCCGCCTTTTCCTGAAGGCGGTTTACCGTGGGGTCTTCGCAGTAAACGTCATCCCCCACTTCTGCCTCGCACATGGCCTGGCGCATGGCTTTCGAGGGACGGGTAACGGTATCGCTCTTCAGATCTATGGGAAACATGGCAAATTCCTCCTAGAAATACGATGTGGGTTTGTTTCATCAGGATATGATAACATCAAAAAAGCGATTTCTGGAGGGCAATTCACTCCGGAAATCGCTTTTTCTCCTGCAAATTCCAAATCTTTTCGGCGGAATTCTACAAAGTGACGCCCAGGCGTGCCCAGGGGAGCAGGTCCTCAGGAACGGGGATACCTATGGCCGACGACAGGACGGCGCTTCCGTGATAGTCGCTTCCCGCCGTGGGGAAAAGCCCCAGCCCGGAAGCAATGGAGAGGTACTGGAAAATCTGTTCGGCAGTATGTTTTGCAGAAATGCATTCCAGGCCCCAGAGCCCCCATTCCTTCAGCTTTCCGGCGATAAGGCGGATTTCAGCGTAGCTCTCGGCAGTCTGGACCGGATGGGCCAAAACCGCTACTCCGCCTGCCTCGCGGATGAGGGAAATGCAGTCTTCCGGAGAAAGACGCTCCCGGTGGGCGTATGCGGGCCCGGAATTGCCGAGGTACCTGGAAAAGGCAGCCCCCACGTCCTGAACATATCCCTTCCTCACCATGACCTTTGCCATGTGAGGACGGGCCACCACATCTCCCGCTGCTTCCGCCTCCACCTCCTCAAGGGTGATGTCGAAGCCGAGCTTGCGGAGGTTCCGACACATCTCCTCGTTTCTCCAGTCCCGGGCTTTCCGTACCGATTCCAGGGTCTCCGCGAGACGGGGATGGGTGTAATCAAACCTGTATCCGAGGATATGCATGGTGGAGGGATAATCGGCGGAAAGCTCCACTCCCGCTACGGCCCTGACGTTGAGGCGGGAACAGGCGGCCATAAAAGAAGGGAGCCCCGCCGTGGTGTCGTGGTCGGTGAGGCTCATTACCGAAATTCCCCTGTTTTTTCCCTGGGCGGCAAGCTGTTCCGGGGTCAGTGATCCGTCAGAGAAGGTGCTGTGGAGATGAAGGTCGACAAGGATCATCCAGGATCGTCAGCTTCCGGAGGCCTCTTCATCGAGAATGGAGTCGATCTCGAAGAGAACGGCGAGATCGAGAAGAACGATGAGGCGACCGTCCTCATGCTTGGCCACGCCGAGAATGTACTTCCGGTCCATGGACGTGTTGATCTGGGCTGCGGATTCTATCTGGGCGTCGTAAATGGTGCACACTTCGCGGACGGAATCGACGATGATGCCGAAGAGGATTTCGTTCCACGACACGACCACGATACGGGCCTCGTCGGTGAGCTCTTTCTGCACCATGCCGATTTTCAGTTCCATGTCGAAAACGGGGACGATGGACCCCCGGAGGTTTATGACCCCGCGGATGTATCCGGGAGAATTGGGAACCCTGGTGATGAAGGGAGGAACCCGAACGATCTCCCGGACGTAGTTCACGTCGAGGCCGAAGGCCTCGTCCCGGAGGGAGAACACCAGGGTGATATGCTCCCTTCCCCTGCTTTCCAGGTCTTTCTGCTGCAGATTGCCGTCGTTTTTCAGCGTTTGCATCCGTTTAACCTCCCGGTGTTTCTGAGTGAAAAGAGCCGATTAAATCCATGGTTCATGGTGCAGAGTCTCCCCGTTTTCAAGGACGAAGATCCGGATGCCGGAGCGGTCCAGAACGGCAGCGCTTGCCGGGTCCCGTCCCTTGGGAAGGGCAGCCGATCCGGGGTTGAGGAAGATGGTCCCCTCCTCCCGGACAATGGACGATACGTGAGTGTGTCCGTAAATCACAAGGTCCGCCCTGCAGCGGAGACCAAGCTCTCTCAGGGGCTGAAAGGGGGCCCCGTGCCCCGCCAGGATGAGCTTTGAATTCCACCAGGCGGTAGCGTATGGGGCCAGGACCGGCCAGCCGAGAAGAGCTTCGTCGCCTGGGCGGTCGCAGTTTCCCCGTGAGATTATAACAGGAAAGGGAGCGTTCCGAATCATCTCCTCCAGCCCGGTGGCGATTTCCCCAAGCACGTCTCCGCAGTGGAATACGCCATCTGCTTGCCCCCACTGAACGAGGGCGTTCCGCCAGGCTTCTTCATGACCGTGAGTGTCAGAAATGACGCCGAGTCTTCCGTTCATTCTCCTCCGGACCTCCCTTTTTGCTGTTCCCGGGAGGAAGACTGAGATACAATACTGGTACGAATCCCCGTGCTTTTCTCCTGTATTGTACCATTTCCCCTTTCGGGGAGGAAACGTATCCCATTGACTGAAAGGAAGCGACGGCATGAACGAACATGACCTTTTTGAAGAGATGAAAAAGCTTCTGGACTCTGAAGGACTCGTAACGGCGCGGCTTGTGGAATCCGTCACCAGGACATCCCAGTTGTCCTCCTCCACCGTTCCCGAAATCCAGGATCTTTTCCGTCAGTGGCTCTCCCTTGTCGCCCGGGAGGTCAAGCGCATGGCTGTGCCGGGAAAGGATTTTTCCCTTTCCGAGGCAGCCGGGACCATAGGCATTTCGCCGTCTTCCCTGCTCTCCCTTCTTCTTTTCCTTCAGAGAACGGGAGAGCTCTCCGTTGAATCGGTCCGTATAGGACCCGGAGCGGGAAAGAACGAGGACATATGCGACTGCCTCCGCTCAAAGGACTGACGGGCCTTAATGGCGACCGACATCGAGCTTCTCTCACGGAAGGCAGGACGGCAGGCGGCTCTCGCCGAAGCGGGGCTGGCAGATCTGCCGCCGGAGGCTGACCTGGCGGGAAAGATCGAATGGACCAGGCTGCGCCCCCTGCTCTCCGGCGAGGAAATTCGGGAGATGTGCGAAGAGGCTGTCAGGTGCGGCTATCGCTGCATCTGCCTCCCCCTTCCCTGGGCTTCCCATGCCGTCTCCCTTCTTGCTTCTACGCCAGTCAGGGTATCTACGGCCGTTGCCTTTCCTCTCGGAACCTGTATCCAGGAGACAAAAGTGCTGGAGACCATGTCCGCCCGATCGGTGATAAACGCGGACATCAATGTAGTCCTGCCGGTCTACAGGCTGGCGGCCGGAGACAAGGCCGGACTTCGTGCTGAAATGCAAAAAATCCGGGAGGCAGCCGAAGGAGCCGTCCTTTCTTTTTACGTGGAGACGCCGCTGCTGAACGAAGAGGAGATCATAACAGCCGTCCGGGCGGCGGAGATGGCCCGGGCTGACCGTGTCATCGGGGGAACGGGCGTTTTCGGTTTCCCGACCATAAAGGAAGTGGCCCTGCTACGGTGTGCAGCCCCGGACTGGATGGAAATAGGAGCGGCAGCGGAATCCACGGCGAAAGGTGCCAGGCTGCTTCCTTTTCTCGCCGCCGCAGGAGCCGGGAGCATCCTTGCGGAGAATCCACACCTTCTGCTGGGGTTTTCTGCTGAAGAAAAAGACTGACTTCCCGATCCCCCGTTCCCAAGCCCTCCGGCCCCCGGAAACCGGGACATCCGCACCGGCTCCGCCAGATTGATGCTTGACATGAAGCGACGGGTCTGATATGTATAGACAAAACCCGCTTAATGGTAAGGATTACCGCACAGCAGAAAAAATGGCCCCGGGCCGGAACTTTTTTCGAATCAGCGGATCGGACCCGGACCAGGAAGCGCCGCAGCAAAGGACAAGAAGGACCAGAAAATCCAAATCGGCCGAAGAAAAAAGGAGCGTGCCTTTCATGCTGAAAGAAAAGACCTTTTGGGCGGATACAGAGTTTTTCGGACTTCTAGGAAACCCCGTCAGAAAATCACTCTCTCCAGCCATGCATAACGCGAATTTCCAGGCCCTCGGAATGAATGCAGTCTACACCCCCTACGAGGTTACCGAAGCCACCGTCGGAACGGTCATTCCCGCACTGGAAGCCTTGCGGTTCAAGGGACTCAACGTCACCATGCCCCTGAAGCAAAAAATCATCGAATACCTTGACGAGCTTGACGAAATCGCATCCCTCTGCAACGCCGTAAACACGATCTACTGGAAGAACGGCAGACTGTGCGGATCGAACACGGACGGCGTGGGCTTTGTCAGGGGTCTGAAAGAGCAGGGTGGTTACGATCCGGCAGGCAAACAGTGCATCATTTTCGGCGCCGGCGGCGCTGCCCGTGGAGTGGCCTTCGCCCTCGCCGAAGCCGGCATCGGCAGCATAGCTCTCTGGAAAAGAGCATCAGGAGACGAAAAACTCGGAAAACTCGCCAGCGATCTCAATGCCTACCGTGCCGGCGTCTGCAGGATCCAGTCCACCGACCCCGCCGACATCGCCGGACTCCTGAAAGAAAACGAACTGGTAATCAACTCCACTCCCCTGGGCATGGCTCCGAATACGGACTCCACCCCCTTCGACACATCTCTTCTCGGAACGGAACACATGGTCTGCGATCTCGTGTATGTCCCCCACGACACTCTGCTGCTGCGGCAGGCGGAAGAAAGAGGCTCCCGCATCCTGTACGGGTACTGGATGACCATCTGGCAGGGAGTGGAAGCCTTCCGCAAATGGACCGGAGGGCAGGAACCCGACGTGGAAGTCATGACGAAAACAATGCTGGAGCACCTGGCGAATAAATGAAGAACCTGCGCATGCAGGAGAGGGAAAGACGCTCCTGCATGCGCAGGCCCTGGAAACCAGTCCGGAGGTGAAGGTATTGAAGATACTGAGATGGCTGGATGAACACTTCGAAGAGTATATCCTGAGCGGTCTGCTCGTTGTCATTGCCGTCGTCATGATGCTCCAGGTCATCATGCGCTATGTCTTCAACGCATCGCTGTCATGGGCGGAAGAGGCTTCCCGGTACGCTTTCGTATGGTCCGCCCTCGTGAGCATCGGATACACTATCAAGGAAAACAGCATTCTCAAGGTCGACACCCTTGTTGAAGCCCTGCCCGCCGGTTTGAAGCATCTCCTGATCACGCTGATCAACCTTTCTGTCACTCTTTTCTTCGGTTATCTTTTTATCAGCTCGATCCCGGCGGTCAAAAGAGTCGTTCTGACAGGACAGACCAGCCCTGCCCTGAAAATCCCCCTGGGTTGGATTTATTTTGCGGCCATCGCGGGCTTTTTCCTGGCAACGGTGAGGTCCATCCAGAAAACGGGACAGGACCTGGGCGTATCGATCCGGAAGAAGGGGGCCTGAAAATGGTTTTGACTCTGTTCCTTATCCTGCTCGGCGGTCTTGCCCTCGGAATCCCCATTGCGGTTGCCCTTGGATTTGCAACGATCTTTCCTGGCCTCACGACCCCCGGTTTTCCCGCTTCGCTGGCGTATGTCGTACGGAATATCGTAAGCGCCCTCGACAGCACGCCTATGCTGGCCATTCCTCTTTTCATCCTCTCAGGAAACATCATGACCAAGGGCAAGATTTCTGACAAACTCTTTAATTTCTTCGCCTTTTTTATAGGAAATTTCCCCGCGGGAATACCCATGACGGCCATCGTAACCTGCCTCTTTTACGGCGCGATTTCCGGGTCAGGCGTAGCCACTACAGCAGCTGTGGGCGGCATGGCAATACCCTTTTTGGTCTCTCTCGGGTATGACAAGGTTTACAGCGCCGCGCTGGTGGCCACGGCGGGCAGCCTCGGGGTCATCATCCCTCCGAGCATTCCCTTCGTCACCTACGGTGTTGTCACCGGGGTGTCCATCGGTAGTCTCTTTATTGCAGGCATCATCCCGGGGCTCGTCATCGGCCTGAGCCTTATGGGATACGCTTTTTTCTACGCCAAGGTGCACGGCGAGGACAGACGAAAAATCGCCGAGAAAGTGAAGGCTCTCCGGTCGGGAGGAATTCTGGCTCTTTTCAAAGAGAGCTTCTGGGCGCTCCTTGCGCCTGTGATCATTCTCGGCGGGATCTACAGCGGTATCGTGACCCCTACCGAGGCTGCCGCCGTCTCCGTTTTTTACGCCCTCCTGGTGTGCCTTTTCATCTATAAAAGCCTGTCCTTCAGAGAACTGGGTGCTGTCCTGACGGACACCGTCAAATCCTATGCCCCCATCGTCGTACTGCTCTCCCTGGCAATTGTCTTCGGAAGGGTACTTGCCCTCCTCCAGGCTCCCGTTGCACTGCGGGATTTTATCCTGAGCTATTTCGCTGGGAACAAGTACATTTTTCTTCTTGGCCTCAATGCAATCCTCCTCGTTCTTGGAATGTTCATGGACGTGGGACCGGCAATTGCCATTCTCGCTCCCATGATGCTAGCTTCCGCCACAGCCCTCGGAATAAACCCCGTCCACCTGGGAGTCATCATGGTGGTCAACCTTGCCATCGGCATGGCGACTCCGCCGTTCGGAGTCGACCTGTTCGTCGCAGCACCGCTCATAAAGGAACAGGTCATGAAAGTCGGCATGAAGGCAATTCCGTTCATTCTGGCCTTTATCTTCGCTCTTTTCCTGATAACCTTCATTCCCCAGATGAGCCTGCTGTTCCTGTAATACCGGGAAGTGAGGCTGAAGTTTTTACATTCCTGGACGGAGCCATTTTCCTTCGTCCACAAGGGAGGTGAAAAAGACAAAAACTGGCCCAGCCTGCACAGGAAAAAGCTGTTCCGGCGATTTTGAAAAAGAACCGGGGAAAATCATGAAAAAGGAGGGGTATGTAATGAAGCAGGTCAGGTTGTTTTCTCTGTTTTTGGGAGTCGCTTTCGTTGCGTCGGTGATGTTCGGATTTGCAGGTCAGGTGGCGGCGCAGGAGTTCACGCTGCAGCTGGCGGGAGCCTATCCTTCCACCGGGGAAACCCCGAGGGCTCTGGCTACAGAAAAGATTAAGGAACTTATCGAGACGAAGTCCAACGGTAAGATCAAAGTGCAGATCTTCCTCGACAACCAGCTCGGCGGCGACCGGGAAATTCTCGAGGGATGCCAGCTGGGCGACATTGCCATGGTTTCCCAGACGACAGCTCCCCAGGTAGGATTTATTCCTGAACTCGCCATTTTTGACATCCCCATGCTGTACGAGAACCTGGACGTGGCGAGAAAAGCCCTTTCCGGTCCGTTCAGGGCAAAGCTCGAAGAGTGGTATGACAAAGCCGGTCTCAAGCTCCTCCTTTTCGAACCCATCTATTACCGCGAAACAACGACCAGCAGGCCCATTAATACCGTTGCCGATTTCGCCGGCCTCAAGATCCGCACCATGGAAAACGAATACCACATGGCCTTCTGGAAAGCTCTCGGGGCCAACCCGACTCCGCTGAGCTTCGCGGAACTGTATGTCGCCCTTCAGCAGGGAACAGTGGATGCCCAGGAAAACCCGTACGAAATCATCTGGTCCAGCAAATTTTACGAGGTCCAGAAATTTCTCATCAATACCCACCACATTGCGTTCATACTCAGCATCAACATCAATAAGGGCATCTACGAGGGCATGCCCGCTGAATACAAGGCTATAATCAACGAAAGCATGAAAGAAGCTGCAGATTATCTCTTCGACCTCGCAAAGGCAAAGAATGACGCCATGCTGACCTCCCTCAAGGGAACAGGCATGACCATCGTCGATCCTGATCCCGCTCTCCAGGCCGAACTCAAAAAAGCCGCTGCGGAAACGGAAAAGCTGATCCGCAAGAATGTCGGCGACGCAGTTGTAGAAGAACTTCTGAAGTCGGCCGAGGAGGCAAAGAAGTAGCGGTTCCTGCAATCGCACCGAAGAACAGCCCGGACTCGAAAGGGTCCGGGCTGTTCTTTTTTTTCGAAGCCGCAGGCCGCCCCGGAGAAGGCCGGAGAATCCTTCGGGGGGTAGGGGTCGATACGGAGATGCTTGCAGAAACGAGTGCTTTGACCGTGTTTCTGGGGTGTTTGCTTAGCAGCCGTTTTACTGAAACCCCCTTTTGTTTTTCAGGAAGGATTGTCATCCCGAAGGCCGGGTTTATGGCCGATCGCGTCCCCGGAGGGGAGGGATCTCGGTTTTGAGAAATCCAGAACCAAGAGCAGATCCTCCCCCTCCGGGGATGCTAGGCGATCGCTCCGCTCAGGATGACAAACAAGGGCAAACCCAAGACCGGTGGTTTATGGCTTTGTCATTCCGTGCAAAGGAGGAATCTCGGGTTTGAGGGCGTTTAGAATCAAAGACAGGTTTTATGGTTGGTTTTGTCATCCTGAGGGCGGGTTTTGCCCGAAGGATCTCGGGTTTGAGAAATCCAGAACCAAGAACAGATCCTCCCCCTCCGGGGATGCTAGGCGAGCGCTTCGCTCGGGATGACAGACAAGAGAGCACGAAAAAAGCGGAGAATCTCCGGCTGTGGCCGGAAACTCTCCGCTTCTCAATGCTCTGTTTCAACTGTAATCC